>ENA-UOJP01000711-UOJP01000711.1-human-gut-metagenome-genome-assembly--contig:-C102-NODE-711-length-55592-cov-23.352252_pt1 | contig 55592 bp, 51 predicted proteins | sample MGYA00242353_ERZ723900 | MGnify/ENA metagenome assembly ERZ723900 | reverse complement strand
GCGAAGCCAGACTGCGGCGGGCGCAGCATGAAGAAAAGATACTGGAACACCAGATAAAGCAGCTTACCCGGAAAGAACGGACGCACCGCCTCTGTACCAGAGGGGCTATGCTGGAAAGTTTCCTGTTAAGGCCGGAAGTGCTGACGGACGATGATGTGATGGACATTTTGAAACAGGCATTTTCCCAAACTGGCATGAAAGAAGTTGTTGCAGAAAGCGTGAAAGGTCGGGTAGCCGGGAAACCCCTTACGGAGTAAGGGCGCAACTATACACCGGTCGAGCCGGTGCGTTGCGCCCTGTCGGGGGCTTCCTGCGGAAAGCGGATGATTTCCAGCACACTTGCGGCTGCTTCCAATCACCACAGGGGACGCTACGCTTCCCCTGCGCTGGCTGCGCCAGCTACCCCTTTGTGGACTTGCCGCCCGGGAACACCTTGCCCTGCAAGCTGTTCCCGTCCGACAAGTTTACAAATTCCGCATATGCTTATTTGGATGGATGAAGTATAATAAAGCTATCTTCAAATTGGAAGTCGAGAGGAGGAACTATTGATGAAAAAAATGAGCCCAGAAGCTGAAAAGATAATGATTGAACGTTTTGGTAAAGATACTGTTATTGCATTAGCAACGGTAAAAGATGACGTGCCTTATGTGCGAAGTGTAAATGCTTATTATGAGAACGGTGCATTTTATATTATTACGCATGCGCTTTCAAACAAGATGAAACAAATCAAAAGTAACCCTACCGTTGCAATATCGGGAGACTGGTTTACGGCACATGGGAAAGGCATCAATTTGGGTTATTTTAGGAAAGAGGAAAACCATGTGATCGCCGAAAAGCTAAAGAAGGTCTTTGCTGAATGGATTGATAATGGACACAATAATTTCGATGATGAAAATACCATAATTCTGCGAATAGAATTGACAAGTGGGCTGTTACTTTCACATGGAACAAGACATGAGATTTAACTTTGGATAAGCATATTGGAACTCCGTGGTAATTGTTTTAGTAGTTGCAACACCTTAAAATTGAATACCTGTCGTCCACCGACGGCACCCCGAGCAGGAAATCAGAAACGGTTTCCTGCTTTTCTTTTGCCCACAATGAGGTGGCAAACCACCACCCCATCCAATTAACCACAGGAAGGAGGAAGCCATTATGCCCTGTCCCCACCATGATATAAAAATCGTTCAGCGCAGCAACCGCCAGTCAGCCGTAGCCGCCGCAGCTTACCAGAGCGGCGAACGGCTGTTTTCCGAGTACGACCAGAAACAGAAATACTATTCCGAGAAACGAGGGATCGTCCACACAGAAATCATGCTGCCGCCCCACGCTCCACCGGAGTACGCAGACCGCAACACTTTGTGGAACGCCGCCGAAGCTGTAGAAAAACAATGGAACTCCCAGCTTGCCCGGAGAATCGTGCTTGCCATACCGAGGGAAATTCCCCCGGAGCAGCACGCCGACCTGATCCGGGACTATTGCCGGGAGTTTTTTGTTTCCAAAGGCATGATTGCCGATTTTGCCATTCACGATAAGGGGGACGGGAATCCCCACGCCCACATCCTACTGACCATGCGGGCAATGGACGAAACCGGGAAATGGCTTCCCAAGAGCCGGAAGGTTTATGACCTTGACGAGAACGGCGAGCGTATCCGGCTCCCGTCCGGGAACTGGAAAAGCCACAAGGAGGACACCGTGGACTGGAATGACCAGAAGTACGGCGAGATATGGCGGCAGGGCTGGGCGGCTGTCGCTAACCGCTATCTGGAAGCCAATGACCGCCCGGAGCGCCTTGACCTTCGTTCCTATGAACGGCAGGGGCTTGATAAAATTCCCACCGTCCACATGGGGCCAGCGGTCAGCCAGATGGAGAAACGAGGAATACAGACTAATATCGGCAACCTGAACCGGGATATCACCGCCGCCAACCGGCTCATGCAGTCTATCCGTCAGATGGTGCGCCATCTGAAAGGCTGGATTGCAGACCTGAAGGAGAAAAAGGCCGCCCTGCTGGAAGCCTTGCAGGAAGCGAAGGAACCCACTCTGCCGGAGCTGCTGGGCAAATATCTGGATTTGCGCCGGGAGGAGCGCACCGGCTGGACGAGCAAAGGCCAGCTCAAAGGCACTGTGAACGACTTCAACAAGGTTATGGACGCTATCCGCTATCTGCGGGAAAAGGAACTGTCCACCGTGGAGAGCCTTGACACCTATCTGGATACCGTCAGCGGACAGGCTGTTTCCATCCGGGCAGAGATGAAGCCGAAGGAAAAGCGTATGAAGGAGATCGACACCATGCTTTCCCATATTGCCAACTTTGAAGCCCACAAGCCAGTTCATGCGGAATATGCCGCCATCCGGTTTAAGAAGCCAAAGGAACAGTTTGCCGCCGCCCATCGGGACGAGCTGGACGCCTATAATGCCGCTGTCCGCTATTTCAAGGTGCATTTGGAGGGAACCAAGTACAGCACCAAAAAGCTGAATGAGGAACGGACGCAGCTTGCCGGAGAGGTGGCCGAGTACAGGGAACGCCTGTCGGCGATGCAGGAGGATGTAAAGATTCTCCGGGATGTGCGCCACTGGCTCAATCAGGTGCTTCCGTCCGAGCAGTACCGCCAAACCGCCAAACCAGGCAAGAAACCGTCCATCCAGCAGGCAGTCAAAGGTCGGGCGCAGCGTATCCGGGAGGAACAGGCCGAGAAACGCCAGCAGCCCCGCACAGAGAAAAAACAGGATATGGAGCTTTAACAGGCGCTTGCCATTTTCTTTTCGAGAATGACAGGCGCTTTTCTTATTTTCAGGAGGATTTAGTTGAATGTATTTGAAGCTGTCAAGCAGTCTGTTACCACCCGGCAGGCTGCCGAGCATTTCGGAATCCGGGTGGGACGAAACGGGATGTGCGTCTGTCCCTTCCATGCCGACAAAAACCCAAGCATGAAGGTTGACCGGCGCTTTCACTGTTTCGGCTGTCAGGCAGACGGGGATGTGATCGACTTTGTTTCCCGTCTGGAAGCTGTCAGCCCCAAGGAAGCCGCCCTTATGCTGGCACAGGAGTTTTCCATCCCCTATGAGGACAAGGAGCCGCCCAGCCACAGGAAAGCACCGCAGGAAACCCCGGAACAGCGGTTTCGCCGTATGGAGCGTTACTGCTTCCGGGTGCTGTGCGATTACCGAAACCTGCTGCGCTGCTGGAAACGGGACTATGCCCCCAAGACGCCAGACGAGGATTTCCACCCGCTGTTTGTGGAAGCCCTGCAAAAGCAGGACTATGTGGACTATCTGCTGGATGTTCTGCTCTCTCCGGATATGGAGGAACGGGCAGCCCTTATCATCGACTGTGGAAAGGAAGTGAACAATCTTGAAAGACGAATGGCAGAGCTTACCGCCGGAGATACGGCAAGCCGCAGAACAGACCATGCAAGAAGCACCGCCGCCCCGGAGCGTTGAGGAAGTCAAAGCCATGCTGGAAAGCACCGAGAAAGGCGGCGTCCGCAACAGTATCCGCAACTGCCTGACCGTCTTTCAGAATGACCCGCTGCTTTCCGGGGCAATCGCAAAAAATCTGCTGACCGAGCGAACCGACATCATCAAGCCCATCGGCTACCACCGTACCGGCACTGCCATCACAGACACGGATATGAACTATCTGCTCCTGTATCTGGAAGAAACATACGGGTTGACCAGCGAAAAGAAGATTGCCGCCGCCATCGGGATCGTTGCCAATGAAAACGGCTATCACCCCATCCGGGACTATCTGAACGGCCTTTCATGGGACGGAACCGAGCGTATCCGTACCTGCCTGCACCACTTTTTAGGAGCCGACAGCGACCAGTACACCTATGAAGCCCTGCGGCTGTTTCTGCTGGGAGCCATCCACCGGGCATTTCATCCCGGCTGCAAATTTGAAATCATGCTCTGTCTGGTGGGCGGTCAGGGAGCCGGAAAATCCACCTTTTTCCGGCTGCTGGCTGTAAAAGACGAGTGGTTTTCCGATGACCTTCGCAAGCTGGACGATGACAATGTGTACCGCAAGCTGCAAGGCCACTGGATTATTGAGATGTCGGAGATGATCGCCACCGCCAACGCCAAGAGCATTGAGGAAATCAAGTCTTTTTTGAGCCGACAGAAGGAGGTCTATAAAATCCCATACGAAACCCACCCGGAGGACAGGCTGCGGCAATGCGTGTTCGGAGGAACTTCCAACGCCCTGGACTTCCTGCCCCTTGACCGTTCCGGCAACCGGCGCTTCTTGCCGGTCATGGTGTACCCGGAACAGGCGGAAGTTCATATTTTGGACGATGAAGCCGCTTCCAGAGCCTACATGGAGCAGCTATGGGCGGAAGCCATGACCATTTACCGCAGCGGAGATTTTAAGCTGTCTTTCAGCCCCGAAATGGTACGCTATCTCAAAGAACACCAGCGGGATTTCATGCCGGAGGACACCAAGGCCGGGATGATCCAAGCCTACCTTGACCGCTACACCGGCAGCATGGTGTGTTCCAAGCAGCTTTTCCGGGAAGCCCTGAACCACCCCTTTGACGAGCCGAAACAATGGGAAATCCGGGAGGTCAACGACATTATGAACCATTGTGTCACAGGCTGGCACTACTTTTCCAATCCCCGGATGTTCCCGGAATACGGCAGGCAAAAGGGCTGGGAGCGTGAAACCCCGGCAACGGATACCAGCAACGGAGCCGAAAAAATCCCGGAGGGATTTGTGGAGGTCACAGAGCAGATGGAACTTTCTTTCTGAAAATCCCACCCCGTTGCCGACTTTGTTGCACTCCCGTTGCCGGGCTGGTTGCCGGGAAAAGCCCCGTAACTGCGGGCTTTTTCCCCTATCAGCAACCAAAGCAACAGAAAAATAAAAGAAAATATAAATTGTAACCAAACCGCCAGACAGAGATGGTTTTGAGGTTTTTTGAAGCCCGTTGCCGGACTTCGTTGCCGACCTTCTCCTTGTCTGGCTATTCTATTATGGAGGATAACTGCCTATGGCAAAAACGAAAACAGAGATTCATGTTACCACAGTTTTTGACGGCGAGCTGGACGCAGCGGATGTCTTTGTGAGCCTGATTGCCCAAAAATATGGGCAGAATACCGGCAAGGAAAATCTTGCGAAAACACAAGATTTGGGATATAATAAAGACGAGGTTCAGAAGAACCGTGTTCCGTCTGGATTGTGCGGGTAAACGGTTATGATGAACGGATATGAATACACAGGCATGGACGCAATTCTGGCGGGCAGCTTCCGGGTGGCCATCTATTGCAGGCTTTCCAAAGACGATGACCTTGACGGGGAGAGCGCCAGTATTGCCAACCAGCGGGATATGCTGGAAAGCTACTGCGAAAAGCAGGGATGGGAGGTTGTGGCAGTCTATCAGGACGATGGCTACACGGGGCTGAACATGGAGCGCCCCGACCTGAAACGGATGTTAAAGGCCATCGAGCGCAGGCAGATAAATCTTGTGATAACGAAAGATTTATCGAGGTTGGGCCGAAATTACTTGCAGACCGGCACACTGATCGAGGACTTCTTCCCTCGTCACGGCGTCCGCTATATCGCCATGAATGACGGTATCGACACCATGCGGGACAACAACGACATTGCGCCGTTCAAGAACATCCTGAACGAGATGTACAGCAAGGACATTTCCAAGAAGGTACATTCCTCGTATCTGCTGAAAGCCCAGCAAGGCCAGTTTACCGGCTGTGTGGCTCCCTTTGGGTATCGGAAAGACCCGGAGGACAAAAACCACCTGCTGGTGGACGAGGAAACCGCCCCCATTGTCCGGCAAATCTTCCTTTGGGCGCTGGAAGGACACGGCCCAAACTTCATCCGGCGCAGACTGGAAGAACAAAGGGTGCCTTGCCCTACATGGTGGAACCGAGAACGGGGCTTCCGCAATGTTCGCACCAAATGGGAAAAGAAAGACCCGGAAAACGGGCGGTATATGTGGGACTTCTCCGTGATAAAGGACATCCTGATGAATCCCGTTTATACCGGGGCGATAGCTTCCCAAAAGAAAGACTACCGCTTCAAAATCGGCACCATTGGCGAGAAGAAGCCACAGGACTGGATCGTGGTGGAGGAACGGCACGAACCGTTGATTGACAGCAAAAGTTTTGCCATCGTGCAGGACAAGCTGAAATCCCGCCAGCGCCCCCGTCAGGACGGGGAAACCAGCCTGTTTGCCGGGCTTATCAAGTGCGGCGAGTGCGGCAAGTCACTGACCATCCGCACCACCCACGCCAAGCACCCGCAGCAGATTTATGCCTGTAAGACCTATGGGGCGTTCGGCAAGAACCACTGTTCCCAGCACCGGGTAGAGTACGACACCCTTTACCACCTTGTCTTGAACAAAATTCGGGAGTGCGCCAAGGCCGCCCTGACCGATGGGGAAGCCATTGCCGGGAAGCTGACCAACACCTGCGAAGCCGAACAGAAAGGCCAGCGGGAAGCGTTGGAGCGTTCCCTGACAAAAGACGAGGAACGGATCGAGGTTCTGGAAAAGATGGTGTTGCGGCTCTATGAGGATATGGTTGCCGGGCGGATCAGCGAAGCCAACTTCAATCTCATGCTTGACAAGACGCAGAAGGAACAGGCTGAACTGAAAGAACGGGTTGCACAGGGGCGCAAGAAGCTGGCTGATGAAATGCGGCTGGCGATGGACGCCAAACAATGGGTGGACGCCATTCAGGAATATGCCGACATCACGGAGCTGGACGCAGCCACCTTAAACCGCCTGATTAAAGAAATCGTTGTCCATGAACACATCGACAGCGATAAGACACGACACATTTCTATCGAAATTCACTTCAATCTCAAACCCATCCCGGAGGTGGAACAGGTCAAGGGCTGACCTGTTCCCGCCGGGGCGGTTCTAAAACAATTCCATATATTTTTTGACACGCCGCCGCCCGCCATCGAGCAGAGTTTTACTCCTAATCAGGGATAAAACAGCTTATGGCGGGCGGCGGTGTCGCCCTCGTCGGTATGCTGTTGGTGCCGCTTCTCTCCGGGCTTTTTTCATAAGCCGCGGAGGTAGCCTATGCAGAGCATACTTGACGCGATTAACGAATGGATAAAAGGTATTCTGATCGGAGCCATCAACGGTAATCTGTCAACTATGTTCGGGGACGTAAACGAGAAAGTAGGCACAATCGCAACGCAGGTAGGGCAAACCCCGCAAGGCTGGAACGCGAACATCTTTTCCATGATACAGACGCTATCGGAAAACGTCGTCGTACCGATTGCGGGGCTTGTCATTACCTATGTCCTATGCTATGAGCTAATCAGCATGGTAGTGGAAAAAAACAATATGCACGACGTTGACACCTTTATGTTTTTCAAATGGTTTTTCAAAGCGTTTGTGGCGGTATTCCTCGTAACGCACACCTTTGATATAACAATGGCGGTGTTCGACGTGGCGCAGCACGTTGTTTCCGGCGCGGCGGGGGTGATCGGCGGCGAAACTTCCATTGACGCCGCCGAAGCCCTCGCGTCCATGCAGGACGGGCTGGAAGCTATGGAAATCCCCGAATTGCTCCTGCTCGTTATGGAAACAAGCCTTGTCAGCCTATGTATGAAAATCATGTCGGTGCTGATAACGGTTATCCTCTACGGCAGAATGATAGAAATATACCTGTATTGCTCTGTTTCGCCTATCCCATTCGCAACCATGACAAACCGGGAATGGGGACAGATCGGGAACAACTACCTAAAAGGGCTGTTTGCCCTCGGTTTTCAAGGTTTCCTCATTATGATATGCGTCGGCATTTACGCCGTCCTTGTCAATGAAATGGTGGTAGCCGATAATCTGCACAGCGCGATATTCTCCCTTGCAGCCTATACGGTAATCCTCTGTTTCTCCCTGTTCAAATCCGGCGCACTTGCAAAATCCATATTCAACGCCCATTAAGGGCAGAAAGGGGGTATTCGCTTGGCGTATGTTACCGTACCCAAAGACCTATCCAAAATCAAAACCAAAGTAGCATTTAACCTTACGAAACGGCAGATCGTTTGTCTGGGCGCGGCTCTCCTTGTGGGATTGCCGCTTTTCTTTTTGCTCAAAGGCAGCGCGGGGACGACCCTTGCGGCTATGGCAATGATTGTCGTTATGCTGCCCTGTTTCCTCTTTGCCATGTATGAACGACACGGGCAGCCCCTTGAAGTCGTGGTAAAGAACATCATTCAGACAAAGTTTACCCGTCCAAAGGAACGCCCTTATCAGACGGAAAACTTCTATGCCGTTTTGGAACGGCAGCGAAAACTTGAAAAGGAGGTATCGGCTATTGTCAAAGGCACAGGCGCAAAAGGCGCGGGAAACCGCCGCAGGAACAAAGCGTAAATTATCCCGCGCCGAACAGAAACAGATTGCCGCCCTTATAAGGCAGGCAAAGGGCGACGGGAAAGCGCACACCGCGCAGCAGACCATTCCCTACTTGCAGATGTACCCGGACGGGATTTGCAGGATTACGGAAAAGAAATACAGCAAAAGCGTTGTGTTTGAGGATATTAACTATCAGCTTGCACAGGCGGACGACAAGACCGCTATCTTTGAAAACTGGTGCGACTTTCTGAATTACTTTGACGCTTCCGTTTCGGTACAGCTCTCTTTCATCAATCAAGGGACGCAGCGCGGCGAAGCGGAAAAAGCTATCGACATTCCGGCGCGGGACGACGCTTTCAACTCCATTCGCGCCGAGTATTCGGATATGCTCAAAAACCAGCTTTCCAAAGGGAATAACGGGCTTGTGAAGCACAAATACATCACCTTTTCCATTGAAGCGGACAGCTTGGCTGCGGCAAAAGCCCGCCTTGCCCGTATCGAAACGGACGTACTCAACAATTTTAAGGTGCTGGGCGTAGCCGCCCGCCCCATGACGGGCTATGACCGTTTGAAAGTGCTGCATGGGGTATTCCATCCGGAGGGCGAGCCGTTTTCCTTTGACTGGGCTTGGCTTGCCCCGTCGGGGCTTTCCACCAAAGACTTTATTGCCCCGCCGTCGTTCCGTTTCGGAGAGGGGCGCACATTCCGCATGGGGCGCAAGATCGGCGCGGTGTCGTTCTTACAGATACTTGCGCCGGAGCTGAACGACCGCATTTTGTCGGACATTCTCGACCTTGAAACGGGCGTGATCGTCAATCTCCATATCCGCAGTATCGACCAGAGCGAAGCCATTAAGACGATTAAGCGGAAAATCACAGACCTTGACAAAATGAAAATCGAGGAACAGAAGAAAGCCGTCCGTTCCGGCTATGACATGGATATTATTCCGTCCGACCTTGCCACCTTTGGCAGCGAAGCGAAAAATCTCTTGCAGGATTTACAGAGCCGGAATGAGCGAATGTTTCTCCTTACGTTCCTTGTGGCAAACATGGCGGACACAAAGCGAAAGTTGGAAAATGACGTGTTCGCGGCGGCGGGTATCGCGCAGAAATATAACTGCGCTTTGACCCGTCTTGACTACCAGCAGGAAGCGGGCTTGTTGTCGTGCGTCCCTATCGGGGAAAACCTCGTCCCCATTCAAAGGGGCTTAACGACAAGCAGCACCGCTATTTTTATCCCCTTTATCACGCAGGAGCTTTTCCAGACCGGGGAAGCCCTGTATTACGGGCTGAACGCTTTAAGCAACAACATGATACTTTGCGACCGCAAGCAGCTTAAAAACCCGAACGGACTGATTTTGGGAACGCCGGGAAGCGGTAAATCCTTTGCGGCAAAGCGGGAAATGACAAACGCTTTCCTCATTACGGACGACGACATTATCATCTGCGACCCGGAAGCGGAGTATTTCTCCCTTGTGCAGCGTTTGGGCGGACAAGTAATCCGGCTTTCCCCGACGGGCAAGGGCATTGACGGGAAGCCGCAGTACGTCAACCCTATGGATATTAACCTCAATTACAGCGAGGACGACAGCCCCCTTGCGCTGAAATCTGACTTTATCCTCTCCCTCTGCGAGCTGGTGATCGGCGGCAAGGAGGGGTTGCAGCCCGTGGATAAGACGGTCATTGACCGGGCTGTACGGAACGTGTACCGACAGTACCTTGCCGACCCCGACCCGGCAAAAATGCCTGTCTTGGGCGACCTCTACAACGAGCTTTTGCAGCAGCCGGAGCCGGAAGCGGCGCGGATTGCGGCGGCGTTGGAGCTGTATGTTTCCGGCTCACTCAACGTCTTTAACCACCGTACCAACGTGGAGCTTTCAAACCGCCTTGTCTGTTTTGATATTAAGCAGCTTGGGAAGCAGCTCAAAAAGTTAGGCATGCTCATTGTGCAAGACCAGGTATGGAACCGCGTAACGGTCAACCGGGCAGAGAAAAAGGCGACGCGCTACTACATGGACGAGTTTCACTTGCTTTTGAAAGCGGAACAGACGGCAGCCTATTCCGTCGAGATTTGGAAAAGATTTAGGAAATGGGGCGGCATACCGACCGCAATCACGCAGAACGTCAAGGATTTGCTTGCTTCCCGCGAGGTGGAGAACATCTTTGAAAACAGCGATTTTGTCCTCATGCTCAATCAGGCGCAGGGCGACAGGGCTATCCTTGCAAAGCAGCTCAACATTTCTCCGCAGCAGATGAAGTACGTTACCCACACCGAAGCGGGCGAGGGGCTTATTTTCTACGGCAACGTGGTACTGCCCTTTATCGACCGTTTCCCGAAAGATACTGAGCTTTACAAGGTAATGACGACGAAGCCGGAGGAAGTGGGCGACGCATGAAAACGGACGTAATCATCAACAGGGACGCCCTCTGCGCCCTGCGGGAGCTGCCCGATGAAAGCGTCCATTGTTGCGTTACCAGCCCGCCGTATTATGCCCTGCGGGACTACGGGCTTGACGCGCAGATCGGGCGCGAGGACACGCCGGAGCAGTACATTGATCGGCTTGTCGCCGTATTCCATGAGCTGAAACGGGTATTGCACCCGGACGGCACCTTTTGGCTGAATATCGCAGACACCTACTGCGGCACCGGCAGCAAAGGCGGCTACACCGACCCGAAAAATCCAAAGGGCAGGAACGGGCAGAGCCTATCCCTTAACCGCCGCGCCCCAAACTGCAAGCAAAAGGATTTAATCGGTATTCCGTGGCTGTTGGCGTTTGCCCTGCGAGCGGACGGGTGGTATTTACGCAGCGACATCATTTGGCAGAAAGAAAACCCCATGCCCGAAAGCTGCAAAGACCGTCCGAGCCGTTGCTATGAACACATTTTCCTGCTTGCAAAGTCAAAGCAGTATTTCTATGACGCTGCCGCCATAGCCGAGCCGATAGCCCCCACGACGGCGGCGCGGTACAGGCAGGGACGCGCAGCCGGACACAAATATGCCGAGGAAGTCCCCGGACAGGGTAAAGTGCAGGGGATCAACAAAGCGCGGAAAGGCGGCTACTACGACGACGCGCTGATCCCCACCATGCGGAACAAACGGGATATATGGCTGATTAACACCGTCCCTTACAAGGGCGGGCATTTTGCCGCGTTTCCGCCGAAGTTAGCGGAAACCTGTATTTTGGCGGGCTGTCCGAAAGGCGGTATTGTGATAGACCCGTTCTTTGGAAGCGGCACTACGGGCAAGGCGGCAAAAGACCTTGACCGCCATTATATCGGCATTGAGATTAACATTGAATATTGCGCCCTTGCAAGGGCGCGGATTGGAGGTGAAAGCACTTGAAAGACCCGATGAAGCCCCGCGACAAAATCACGCAGAAAATGAGCCGCGACGGGCTGACCGAGCAAAACCAGACCACGGGCGAAAGCGAGCTTATCAGCAAGCGCATACAGGACGCGGATTTTCAGAAAACGCCGGAGCAGCAAGCCGCACAGGACGCGGCGCAGCTTCAAGGGGCGGTTTCCCCGTCCTCTCCCTTGCCCCACGCGCCGGAGCATTTTTCAAAGCCGCAGGACGCAGCCGCCGAGCGCGTCATGGAGCATATCGGCGCGGGGCAGACCCGGAAAGCGTCGAAAAAGGCTGTCCGGCGGGCGCAGGAAGCGGCAGCGTCAAAGGCGCAGCCGTCCCATCTGCAATTTACCGACGAGGAACGGGCAACGCCGGAGCTGGAAAAGTACATCAAGAAATCGGACAAAGCCGCCGACCGTCTGGACGCAGCGCGGGCGGCACTTCCCCCAAAGAAGAAATCGCGGCTGCAATTTGACAAGCAGGAAACGCCGCCGAGCTTCGAGGGCAAGCGCAATCCCTTATCCCGCCCCGCGCAGGAAGCCGGGATTTTCGTCCACAACAAGATACATTCCGTGGAGAAAGACAATTCCGGCGTTGAGGGGGCGCACAAATCCGAGGAAGCCGCCGAGCGCATGGGGAAATACGGTGTCCGAAAGGTCAAAGAGGGCTACCGCAGCCACAAGCTGAAACCTTACCGCAAGGCGGCGCAAGCGGAAAAAGCGGCGGCAAAGGCAAACGCCAGCTTTTACTATCACAAAGCCCTGCACGATAACCCGCAGCTTCGCAGCAACCCCCTTTCCCGTTTCATGCAGAAGCAGAAAATCAAACGGGAATATGCAAAAGCGGCAAGGAAAGGCGGCGCAGCCACCGCGAAAAAAGCGGCGGAAAGCACCCGCAAGGCAGCAAAGAAAACCGCCGAGGAAACAAGGAAAGCCGCGCTCTTTGTGGCAAGGCACCCGGTAGGCGTACTGATTGCGATTGCCGCGCTGCTTTTGTTCATCATCATTTTTGCGGGGCTGTCCTCTTGTTCCTCTATGTTTTCCGGCGCAGTCAACGGCGTTGTGGGGACTTCCTACACATCGGAGGACAGCGACCTTGTGGCGGTGGAAAACAACTACACCGCTATGGAAAACGAGCTGCAAGCCGAGATTGACAACATCGAAAACACCCACCCCGGCTACGATGAATACCGCTACGACCTTGACGCTATCGGGCATAACCCCCACGAATTAGCGTCCTATCTGACTGCGCTTTTACAAAGCTACACCCCGCAGAGCGCACAGGCAGAAATCGAGCGTATCTTTGATATGCAATACACCCTCACGCTGACCGAGGAAGTGGAGGTACGCTACCGCACCGAAACGAGGACGGACAGCGAGGGCAACAGCTACACCGTAGAGGTACCGTATAACTACTATATCCTCAACGTCAAGCTGGAAACCCGCCCGATCACGTCCCTTGCGCCGGAGCTGTTGAACGACGAGCAGCTTGAAATGTTCCGCGTCTATATGGAAACGAGCGGCAACAAGCCGCTTATTTTCGGCGGCGGCTCTCCCGACGGAAGCCCGTCCGAGGACATAAGCGGGGTACAGTTCGTAAACGGTACCCGTCCCGGCAATACCGCCCTTGTAGACCTTGCAAAGCAGCAAGTCGGGAATGTGGGCGGCTATCCCTATTGGAGCTGGTACGGCTTCAATTCCCGCGTGGAGTGGTGCGCCTGTTTCGTGAGCTGGTGCTACAATCAGGCGGGCGCAAGCGAGCCGCGCTTTTCCGGCTGTCAATCGCAGGGTGTCCCGTGGTTTCAATCGCGGGGACAATGGGGCGCGAGGGATTATGAGAATATCGCCCCCGGCGACGCTATCTTTTTCGATTGGGATTTAGACGGCAGCGCAGACCATGTAGGCATTGTGATCGGCACAGACGGAAGCCGCGTTTATACCGTCGAGGGTAATTCCGGCGACGCCTGTAAAATCAAGAGCTATGCCCTTACCTATGAATGTATCAAAGGGTACGGGCTGATGAATTGGGACTGACCCACCGAAGAAAGGAGAATTTTATCTATGGCTATGAACAAAATTGAACGTCTTGACCGGGAAATCCAAAAGACCCGCGAGAAGATCACCGAGTATCAGAACAAGCTTAAAGAGCTTACCGCGCAGAAAACCGAAGCGGAAAATCTGCAAATCGTCCAGCTTGTGCGGGCTATGCGCCTTACCCCGCAGGAGCTTACCGCCATGCTGTCCGGCGACGCAATCCCCGGTATGGCGGCTCTCCCCGCAGACGGTTACGCCGAAGAACAGGAGGACGCAGCGAATGAAGAATAAAATCAAAAGGACTTTGACCGCGCTTTGTGCCGCCCTTATGCTCATGGGCGGCTTTTCTGTTACCGCCTTTGCACAGACGCCGGAGAACGACGCCACCAACGACACGGGCGTTGTTGTGGAAGAAACCGAGGACACGCCGCCCCTTACCCCGGACGGGAACGCTACCCTTGTGGACGACTACGGCGGCAATAAGCAGCTCATTACCGTTACCACCAAAAGCGGCAACTATTTCTATATCATCATCGACCGGGACGACGAGGGCGAAAACACCGTCCATTTCCTCAATCAAGTAGACGAAGCCGACCTTATGGCTCTTATGGAGGACGAGGACGGGCAGACGGAAGAAACGCCCGCCGTCTGCAACTGTACGGATAAATGCGAAGCCGGAGCCGTCAATACCGCTTGCCCCGTCTGCTCTGTCAATCTGGGCGACTGTACGGGCAAGGAAGCCGAGCCGGAGGAACCCGAACAGCCGGAAGAAGAAACGCAGGGTAACATCGGCGGTATTCTGCTGATCGTCCTTATCCTTGCCGGAGGTGGCGGCGCAGCGTTCTATTATTTCAAAGTCTTAAAGCCGAAAAAGGACGCGGCAAAGGGAAATGACAATCTCGATGAATACGATTTTGACGATTACGACGAGGACGAGGAAGCGGACGGCGAGCTGCCCGACGGCGCAGCAGTCGACGAACAGGAGGACGAAACCGTATGAGTGAAACACTTATCATAGCTGAAAAGCCGAGCGTGGCGGCGACGATTGCCGCCGCGCTGGGCGCAAAGGAGAAGAAGGACGGGTATATCGCAGGAAACGGCTGCCTTGTTTCCTGGTGCGTGGGGCATTTGGTACAGCTTGCGGAAGCTGCCGCCTATGGCGAGCAGTACAAAAAATGGAGCTATGACAGCTTACCCATTCTGCCGCAGGAATGGCAGTACGCTGTTGCCAGCGACAAGGGAAAGCAATTCAAAATCCTAAAAGACCTCATGCACCGCGCCGACGTTTCCGAAGTCGTCAACGCTTGCGACGCAGGGCGCGAGGGAGAACTCATTTTCCGTTTTGTCTATGATGTGGCGGGCTGCAAAAAGCCCATGCGCCGACTTTGGATTTCCTCTATGGAAGAAAGCGCAATCAAGGCGGGCTTTGCGTCCCTCAAGGACGGGAAAGAGTACGACCCCCTTTATTCCTCTGCCCTTTGCAGGGCAAAAGCCGATTGGATTATCGGTATCAATATGACCCGCCTGTTTTCCTGCCTGTATGGAAAGACGCTGAATGTGGGGCGCGTCCAGACCCCGACGCTTAAAATGCTTGTAGACCGGGACGCCGCCATTACCACCTTTAAGAAAGAAAAATACTACCATGTGTGCCTGTCCCTCTCCGGCGTGGAAGCCGCAAGCGCGAAGATCCACGCCGCAGAAGAAGCGGGGAATTTGAAAGCCGCTTGCGAAGCGGCACAGGCGGTTTGTACTTCCGTTACCCGCGAGGAGAAAACCGTTGCCCCGCCGAAACTCTTTGACCTTACCAGCTTGCAGCGGGAAGCAAACCGCATTTACAGATATACCGCAAAACAAACCCTTGATTTGGCGCAAGCCCTGTACGAAAAGAAGCTGCTTACCTATCCAAGAACGGACAGCAGCTATCTTACCGACGACATGGGCGGTACGGCGGCGCAGATCGCCGCCCTGCTTGCCGGAAAGCTGCCCTTTATGCAGGGCGCAGACTTCACGCCGGAAATCTCCCGTCTGCTGGACAGCAAAAAGGTGTCCGACCACCACGCGATTATCCCTACAATGGAGCTTGCAAAAGCCGACCTTGCTGCACTGCCGGAAAGCGAGCGCAATATCCTTACCCTTGCAGGGGCGCGCCTTTTAATGGCTTGCGCCGAGCCGCATATCTTTGAAGCGGTTACGGCGGTTTTCTCCTGCGCGGGACAGGAGTTTACCGCAAAGGGAAAGACGGTGCTTGCCGAGGGGTGGAAAGGCTTGGAACGCCGCTTTATGGCGACGCTGAAAAAGAAAGCCGATACCGAGGGCGACGAGGAAAACGCCCTTTCGCTGGACGTGCCGCCTTTTGCCGAGGGGCAGAGCTTTGACAACCCGCAAGCGGCGGTTACGGAGCATTTCACGACGCCGCCGAAGCCCCATAACGAAGCGTCGCTGCTCTCTGCTATGGAACGCGCCGGGAATGAGGAAACCGACCCGGACGCGGAACGCCGGGGGCTTGGGACGCCCGCAACCCGCGCCGCTATCATTGAAAAGCTGGTAAATGGCGGCTTTGTGGAGCGCAAGGGGAAGCAGCTCATTCCGACCAAAAGCGGGATTGAGCTTGTCTGCGTCCTGCCGGAGGTACTTACTTCCCCGCAGCTTACCGCCAATTGGGAAAACAATCTGACGCAGATTGCAAAGGGCAACGCCGACCCGGACAGCTTTATGACGGGCATTGAAACCATGACGCGGGAGCTGGTAAGCACCTATCCTTTCCTTTCCGACAAGGAAAAGGAGCGTTTCAAAGAGGAAAAGCCGGTGATCGGCAAATGCCCCCGTTGCGGCGCGAACATCTACGAGGGCAGGAAAAACTACTACTGCGCGAACAGGGATTGCACCTTTACCATGTGGAAGAATGACCGATTTTTTGAGGAACGGAAAGTAACCTTTTCCCCGAAGATTGCCGCCGCCCTCTTGAAAGACGGGAAAGCGAAAGTCAAAAAGCTGTACTCCCCGAAAACGGGGAAAACCTACGACGGCACTATCCTGTTAGCCGATACGGGCGGGAAGTACGTCAACTACCGAATTGCAATCCAGAGGGACAGAGAAGTTACGCAGCAAGCATAGGAAAGGGGTACCCTTTCCGTAAAAATCCCCGTTTTCGTCTGACGACGATTGCGGGGATTTTGCTTGTTGGGAAGTGTCCCAAACCCTCTTGAAAATCTGAAACGAAAGGAGCGACCAAATGAGCGAACAATTTTCTATCTTACTTGGAAACCATAGCCGCCTTGAAGCCGGACAGACGGACGGCGCGTGGCTGCCTATGCCAGCCACAACGGAGCAGCTTCACGACGCTATGAGAAATATTGGCGTTACCGCAGAAAACCCGCAGGATTTATTTGTGGGCGGCTTTGCAAATACCGAACAATGCCCCTTTGACGTGCCGCTTTCCGTTATCCAAAGCGGCAGCATAGACGAGCTGAATTATCTTGGAAAGCTGCTTGAAATGCAGGGCGACGAGGATAAAGCGAAGTTTGCGGCGGCGGTTACGCTGGGCGAGTATGCCGGAAATCTCAAAGACCTTATCAACCTTGCACAAAACCTTGACTGCTATTGGATTTATCCCACCGTCCAAAGCGAAGAAGATTACGGCTACTATCTGATCGACGAGCTGGACGAATTGGAGCTGCCGGAAGAAGCAAAGCGGTATTTCATGTATGAGGAATACGGACGGGACGCCGCTATCAACGACGGGGGCAGATTTACCGAACAGGGCTATATCTATAACAACAAGAACACCTTTTCCGAGTGGTACAACGGACGCGAAAGCGACATACCCAAAGAATACCGCATTATGAGTTACCCGCAGCCGGAGCGCGGCGAAGCAGAACGGACAGACTTTGACGCGGCGGCTACCATGCCGCCCACCGCCGAGCCGCGCCCGGTTATCCCCCTTATCCTTACGGCGGACAACCCCGCCGACAAGATGAAAGAGATTACCGACCGTCTGGAACAGGGCATTATGGGCGTGTTTGAAAGCGAGCGGTACGCGGAATATTTGCGTACCATGTCAAAGTTTCACAATTACAGCTTGAACAACACCCTCTTGATTGCAATGCAGGGCGGCAATTTGGTAAAGGGCTACCGTCAATGGGAAAAGGAATTTGATCGCCATGTGAAGCCCGGAGAAAAGGCAATCAAGATACTTGCCCCCGCCCCATACAAAGTCAAAAAGGAACGGGAGAAAATCGACCCGGACACGAAAATGCCCGTGATCGGCGCGGACGGAAAGCCTGTCATGGAAACACAGGAAATTACCATACCCGCCTACAAGGTGGTATCTGTCTTTGACGTATCGCAGACCGAGGGAAAGGAGCTGCCCGACCTCTCTGTTTCCGAGCTGACGGGTGATGTGGAGCAATACCGGGACTTTTTCGCAGCCCTTGAACGGACTTCCCCCTTTTCCATTACCTTTGAAACGCTGGACGGCGGCGCAAAAGGACGCTGTTATTATGAAGAAAACCGTATTGCAATCCATGAGGGCATGAGTGAATTACAGAACATTAAAACGGCAATTCACGAAATATCTCATGCGACTATGCACGACACCGCCCCGGACGACCCTACGCGCCCCGACCGCCGTACCCGCGAGGTACAGGCGGAAAGCGTCGCTTACGCCGTCTGCCAGCATTACGGGCTTGACACGTCCGACTATTCTTTCGGATATGTCGCCGGGTGGAGCAGCGGCAAGGAGCTTTCGGAGCTGAAAGGTTCTCTTGAAACAATCCGCAGCACCGCCGCAAAGCTGATTGAAACCATTGACGGGCATTTTGCTGAAATCCAGCAGGAGAAAGCCGCCGTACAGGTGCAGGAACAGGAAGCGCAGCCTATCACGCCGGAGCCACAGCCCGCACAGGAGCAGCCGGAACAGGCGACGCCGCAGGAAGCCGCCCCGCAGGAAGCGGAGCCGCCCGCCGTGAAATACTATCCGATCAACGAAGCTGCCGCCCGCCGCGCAAAGGAAATGAACAGCTATTCCGACTACAAGCCCGGTAGCGCAACGGCAGAATACCGCAGCTATGTAGAGGAAGCCGTACAGCTTGCCGAGCGGCAGAAAGCGCGGGTAGACCCGATGTACCATGAGAAAATCGACAGTCTGCTTGATACCTACGCCCGGAAACTTGCGGCAAATATGAACAAGGGCTTTGAGATCGACGCCCGCGTTCCCTCTATTCTGATTGCGGGCGGCTCTAATTTCCCCGTCCGTAAAAAGGAAAAGCAGAACGCCGCCCGCGATACAAACTACCGGGAGTGGCAGGACATTCAAGGCTTACTCGATAAAATCCGCAGTACCGGCATGGGCGGTATCAGCGCGGACGACCCGCAGGCGGTTCAAAAGCTGGAAAAGAAACTTGCGGGCTTGGAGAAAGCACAGGAAACCATGAAAGCGGTAAACGCTTATTACCGCAAGCATAAAACTCTTGACGGCTGCCCCCATTTATCGGCGGAGAGTATCGAGAAAATGAAAGCGGATATGGCGAGCCAGTGGCATATCGAGGATAAGCCCTATCCGACATGGGCGTTATCCAACAACAGCGCGGAAATCCGGCGTGTGAAAGAGCGTATCAAATCCCTTTCGCAGCAACGGGAAATCGGCTATATCGGCTGGGAATTTGAGGGCGGCAAGGTGGAAGCCAACACCGAAGCAAACCGTCTGCAAATCCTCTTTGAAGAAAAGCCGGACGCCGCCACGCGGGAAGAATTAAAGTCAAACGGTTTTCGGTGGTCGCCCAAAGCCGAAGCATGGCAACGGCAGCTTACCGATAACGCATACCGTTCCGCAGACTACATCAAAGCCATTTTGCCCCTTTCCGGGGAAAAGCCCTCGGAGCTTTTACGGGCGCATATCCGGCAACAAAAGTCGGCTTCACAGGAGGCATCCGCGCCGGAGCCGATTTACAAGGTACACACAAACCCGCACAGCGACAGCCGGGAAAACCTTTGCTTTTTACAGGCATATATCCCGCAGGAGGACGGGAAAGCGCAGATCGGGGACGTACTGTATATCGGTACGCCGGAGAAGTGCCGCGAGCTGATGGCGCAGCTCAACGCCGGGGAGTTGACGCAGGGCGAAGTGAAAGAGCTTTACGCAAAGGCGCAGGAAGCCGGACAGGATAAAGACACCTTTTCCATTTATCAGTTAAAGCGCGGGGACGAAACAAGGGACTTGCGCTTTGAGCCTTATGACCGTCTGCAAGCGACGGGACACGCAGTAGACCGGGCAAATTATGAGCTGATCTATACCGCGACCCTTGCGCCGGACACTTCCCTTGAAGATATTTACACCCGTTTTAATATCGACCACCCCGCCGACTTCAAGGGACATAGCCTTTCCGTTTCCGATATTGTGGTGCTTCATCGGGACGGCAGGGACGCCGCCCATTATGTAGACAGTATCGGCTATCGGGAAGTGCCGGAGTTTTTCAAGGAGCAGGGGCGGCAGCTTACCCCCGACGAGCTGGAAACGGGCGAAACCGTGAAAACGCCGAGGGGGACTTTCTATGTAACCGCTATGAGCCGCGAGCAAATGGAAGTTGCCGGGTACGGGCTTCATCATCAATCCGAGGACGGCAAGTATCTGATTATGGGGAATGGGACACGGGCTTTTGCTATTCCCGCCGAGCAGCCAGAAAAGGTCAATCCCTTAAAGCACATCGAGGACACCGTAGAGCAGAACGACAACGCTTTTGACGGGCTTATCAATAATACGCCGCAGACGCCCACCGCCGGAGAGCTGGAGCAAAAAGCAAAGGCGGGCGAGCCGATCTCCCTTGCGGACTATGCCGCCGCAATCAAAGCGGAGAAAGAGCGTAGCGGCGCAAAGCAGGAAAAGCCCTCTATCCGGGCGCGGCTTCGAGCTGAAAAGGAACGGGCGGCGCAGAAAAAGACCGTAAAGGCGAAAAATCATGAATTGGAGGTATGAGTATGGTACAGTTTACCGTTGAAGAAACAAACCTTATGAGCATTTACCACGAGGGCGGCAAGGCGCAGCTTATGGAGAACATGACCGCTGCGCTGCCCGATATGGACGCGGATATGCGGGAGCTTGCAAAGCGCACCCTTTCCAAAGTGGACGCTTTGACCGAAGCGGAATTTGCAGAGCTTCCCATTTACGCCGCTGATGAAGTATGAACGGGGTTAAGCGGCTGACGCCGCCCCAGAGCCGGAAAGTCAACGCCCTTGTGCGCCGGACGTGCTGCAATTATGATAACGGGAACTGTATCTTACTGGACGACGGGGACGAGTGCGTATGTCCGCAGCTCATTTCCTATTCGCTTCTCTGCAAGTGGTTCCGGGTTGCGGTGCTTCCCGCCGACAGGCTGCTTTATGCGGAGCTTTACCAGACAGGGGATAAGAAGAAATGTACCGAGTGCGGCGCGTTCTTTGCGTCAACCTCTAACAGTGTCAAATACTGCCCCGTCTGCCGGAAACGTATCACCCGCAGACAAGCCGCCGAGCGCATGAGGAAAAGACGCGCCCCTGTTACGCAGTAGGCGCGGAAAATCCCTTGATTTACAGGGCTTTCCGGGCGTGAAAATCGGATAGGCGATACTTTATACCTTTACCCCCAAAAATGGCGTTCTACTGCGTAACATTCACGAAAACAGCACCCATAAAAAGACAGGGCGCGGAAGTCATATACTGGCTTCCGCGCCCTGTTCTTTTTTTGCCTATCTGACATTTCCCTTTTCCATTTCTTCAAGCGGGAACTGCGGGAGGGCTTCTATCAGCTTCTTTGTGATGGACTGGCGCATATCTTCGTTGATTTCCTGTTTCGTGCTTCCGTCCGGCTGTCTGACCGCTACCGTCGATAGCCTGTCGATTTCGTCCTTGTAGCACTCCACGACTTTCTCCACCGCCCATTTTTCCCCGGCAACGGCGGCGCGTATGGTTTCATATTCCGGCATTTTCTGGTTTTCCATGCTCAACGCTCCTCTGCTTTTTGATAGCCCTATCATAGCACAGCGGCGGGGATTTTGCTATCCTTATCCGCGCTCTGTTCCCTTTTCCCGTTCCGGCTGCCTGTCTGCCTGTAAAATGCTGTCAATGTTCTGCTTGATAATATCGTATTCCCGGACTTTCTTTTTCAGCTTCCCATAGTCGGCATAAAGGGCTTCTTTCTGCGCTTGGAGGGCTTCATATTCCGATTGCAGCGCGGCAAGGTTCGGGAGCTTTGCAATGCCCGCCGCTTTCAGCGACCTTGCGGCGGCTTCATGTAGGATAATCGCCTGTTCCTGTCCGGCGCGGTACTTCTCCCTGTTCCTTGCCTTGCGGTATGCGTCATAGACGGGCTTTGTCTTTTGGTAGGTGGAAACATTCTTGATAAGCACCGCCATGTCCGCAAGCCGCTTTTCCGCGTCCTTCAATGCGTCTGCCGCCTGTCCGCTTTCCGCTGCCATTTCTTCAATCCGGCTGACTAAATCCGCGTACTGTTCAATCTTATGTTCCGTCAAGAAATTCATGGTCTTTGCTGCCTGTTTCAGATTGTGGATTTTCGCCCACTGTTCATAGCCCTTACTCTGCGCCGCCTTGATACTGTTCTCAATGTCGATAAGCAGCGAAACGCCGCGCTGCTCTCTGGGGGCTTTCGCCGCCTTTGCCCGTCTGCCCGCTATCCGTTCCCTTATGGCTTCCTCTGTATAATCCGCGCCGAGGGTTTTAAGACGGGTGAAGCGTTCCTGTCCGGGGGCGCGGCATGACACATATTTCCCCGGCTTTATCTCATAGCCCGCCGCCTGTAACCGCTGCAACAATTCCTCAAAACTGGAAACTTGGGGGATAAGCGCGTCAACGGCAATCTTTAGCTTGCCTTTCCAACTTGTACCCGTCTTTTCTGCCTGGTACTCCGCATAGCTCTTTCCCTTGCTGCCCTTGCCGGGGACGACAACGGACAAGCCATTTTCCCGGCACAGCTTGTCGCTCATGTTCCGTATGCCGTAATAGCTCCTTTTGTTGGAATTGTATTTATGGTGGTCTACAAAGTTCACCGCGCAAAAAATGATATGGTTATGGACGTGTCCTTTGTCAATGTGCGTCGTGAGTACATACTCATGCTGCCCCTTTGTTACCGCGTCGGCAAGCTGCCGCCCGATCTCATGGGCTTTTTCGTAATCGACTTCCCCCGGCTCAAAGGATTGTATCAAGTGGTGGGCGAGGTTGTTTCCCTTATCCAACGCTTGCGACAGGGTAAAAGCAAACTCAATGTCTGCCGTTTCATAGGAGCAGCCGAAAGAGGACACAAGCATTTTCCCGTCGGTCTTATCCGGGTTTTGGATATAGTCAAGGGCTTTGCTCAACGTGCTTTTAACAGGTTTAATCTTTGTAACCGCCATATCTCCGCAAGCACCCCCTTGATTTCCTCTATGTCCTCTTTATAGACGCTGCCCGTCGCATTGACGCGCCGCGCTATCTGATTGATATTGACCCCGATTTTCTGTATCTCTGCTGTCATAGCCTTTATGTCGCTATGGTCTATCTGAATGATGTACCCGTCGATTGCCATTTTCCGCAGATAGCTTTCCATGTTCCGGGTGGGGACGAGCTTCATTTTCTGCTCAATCAACGCCCGTTCTTCCTCGGTTACTCTGAATTTGATTTGCACTGTCCGTTTCCTGCCGCTCATGCCGCGCTCCTTTCTCCCTGCAAAGAGGGTTTGGGACACTTCCCAACAAGCAATTTTCAGCCGCCGCGCCGCAGGGCGCAGGGGGCGAAAATACGGAAAGGGTACCCCTTTCCTATGCTTGCTATTCATCTTTTCGTATTCTCCCACGATGAAAGCGCAGATTTGCCGAACACTTCCGCAGAAAAAGAAAAACGCCATAGAAACAATGCGTTTCCATAGCGTCCTTTTGCCTGTTTTGCTTTGTGCTTACTCTTTTTCGACTTCCGTAATTTCCCTTGCCGTTGCGGTTACAATTCGTATGCCCTTATCGCTCATACCGTCCAGCAGCGCGTCAAGCTGCCGACGATTGGTGGATTTTTCCGCGTCGCTGTTCGGAAAGAAAAATTGATCGACGGAAATATGATACCGGGTTACAAGGTCATAGAACACCTGTAAACTCGGCTGTTGTCCCTTGTTCTCGATATTCGCAAGGTAGCGTGGGGAAATATATAACTCGTCGCTTACCTTTTTCCGGCTCTCGCCGTATTCTTTTCTCGCGGCTTTTATGGCTGCCCCGAAAGCCTTAAAATCGTATAACGGTACAGGTCGTTTTGCCATTTTCATTCACCCTATTACATTCTACTGTTCACCTTTCCTTTTGGATACGTCTACACAATTCATAGCGTTAGCTTAAATATTTCCTGTTATTCACGCTTTGCCTGTTGCTATTATTCGCTCGACCGTATATAATATATCATGGTAGGTTTTAAGCAGAAAGGACGGGTGCTTGTATGGAATATATATCTTGTGCGGAAGCAGCGACAAAATGGGGCATTTCCGAAAGGCGGGTACAGAAACTTTGCGAGGGCGAGCGCATACCCGGCGCGGTAAAGTTCAGCCGGGTTTGGCTAATACCCAAAGACGCGGAAAAGCCTGTTGACGGGAGAAGAAAAGGAAAGCGGTTGCTATAACATTTCACAGACATTTAACTATACACTTGCAAAAAGATATTACTATGAGGGAGGAAAACTACTATGGAATTTAACCCTACGCTCCGTAGATATTCAACACTCTACGCTCCGTGTGTGTTTATTAAGTCATCCATTACCTACAATAAAGACAGGAAGGAGGGTAAAAACTAATGGACCAAATCCGAATCGGCAAATTTATAGCCGAATCAAGAAAATCAAGGAACCTTACCCAAAGACAGCTTGCCGACATACTTTCCATTAGCGACAAAACAATTTCCAAATGGGAGTGTGGAAAAGGACTTCCCGAAGTTTCGCTCATGCTACCATTGTGTGCGGCATTAGATATTACTGTCAATGATTTGCTTTCGGGTGAAAAGGTTCCCTCAACTGATTATCAAAAGAAAGCAGAGGGAAACATGATGAACTTAATGAAGGAAAACGAAGAAAATAGAAAAAGAATGGCGTTGTGCATCATTACCGTCGCAATCACGGTCATCGCTGTATGCGCCCTAATAGTAATAGCATCCTATATTGACCTGCCTACGGTGGTACGGATCATATTGATTGTGGGTGCTGTTTTAGTGGCGGTAGCGGGCATAGCAGCGGGCGCAATGCTCGACATTAAGGCCGGTTATTTTGAGTGTCCTCATTGTAAAGAACTTTTTGTTCCGAGTATGAATGACTATATAAAAAGCTATCATACTTTTACAAAACGCAGATTAACCTGTCCTAAATGTGGTAAAACGGGAATGTGTAAACATCGTGTTGTTAGATAAAGAACGCTGATATTTTTTCTGTGAACGATTTTGATATGTGTTTTTTCACAAAGAAAGGAGCATGAAATTATGAATGAGATTATGGACTTTCTTCCATTTTTAATTCCTCTGATTATCGTAGAGTTTGTTTTGCTGATATACACACTGCACCACATTCTGACCCACACGACTTATAAACGGGGAAACCGTACACTGTGGGTAATTGTTGCTATTGTTGGCATGAATTTTATCGGCCCTATACTCTACTTCTTGCTCGGCAAAGAGGATTCTTAATATGGATATACTGCAAATAAGAAGTTTGAAAAAGCGTTTTGGAGATAAAGAAGTCCTTGCAGGATTGGATTTATCTGTCCCCGAACATAGCATTTTAGGCTTCGTTGGAAAAAATGGCGCAGGAAAGACAACAACGATGAAAATGATCTTGGGGCTTTTGAAGCCAGATAGCGGCGAAATATTTGTGTTGAGTGATAAGGTTAGCTACGGTCAAACTTCAACTAACCGTTATATAGGATATTTGCCCGATGTGCCAGAGTTCTATCCCTTTATGACCGCAAGGGAATATTTGAAACTTTGCGGCGAATGTTTGGAAATGAAAAGCGGCGATATTCAAACAAGGAGTGAGGAACTTTTATCTCTTGTAGGACTTTCAAAAGAAAAACATCACATCAAAGGCTATTCACGAGGAATGAAGCAACGTCTTGGAATTGCGCAAGCACTTCTCGGTCAACCTAAAATTTTGATTTGTGATGAGCCGACTTCAGCACTTGACCCGATTGGCAGAAAAGAAATTCTTGATATTCTTCTTTCTGTTAAAGAAAAGACTACGGTATTGTTTTCTACTCATATTCTATCTGATGTTGAGCGTATTTGTACTAACGTTGCCTTTTTAGACAATGGAAAAATAGCCATGCAAGGAAATGTTTCTGAACTTAAAGAGATAAGCAATACACATGAATTTATTGTGGAAACAATAAACGTGGAGGACGCGAAACGTTTTGCCAGCGCATTTGAGAATGTCCGAAAAGTCGAGAAAGATACTCTTATATTTTCGGGCGATCAATCTAAAATGTTTGAAGTGCTTGCTTTCATTACAGAGAACAAAATTCCTATTTCCAAAATTGAGCGCGCAGAGCCTTCACTGGAAGCCCTTTTTATGGAGGTTGCGGCAAAATGAAATCATTTATCGCATTTTTTAAAAAAGAAGTTCTCGAAAGTGTAAGAAGTGGAAAGTTGGCAATCCTTGGTATCTTGTTTTTGCTATTTGGAATTATGAATCCGGCGATTGCAAAGATGATTCCGTGGCTTTTGGAAATCATGTCTGATTATTTTGCAGAAGCCGGAATGACTGTTACAGAAGTCACCATAGACGCACTTACTTCATGGACACAGTTTTTCAAGAATATACCTATGGCGTTAATCGTGTTTGTCTTGGTTTATAGTGGGACATTTACAAGGGAATACGAATCGGGAACCCTTATACTCATTTTAACCAAAGGACTTTCCCGCTATAAAGTAGTCCTTGCGAAATTTGCTGTAATGCTTACGACTTGGACGATTGGCTATTGGCTATGTTTTGTTATTACTTATGGATATAACGCTTACTTCTGGGATAACAGTATAGCCGTATGGCTAATGCCTGCATCAATTCATTGGTGGCTGTTTGGAGTATGGGTAGTATGCCTTATCATGCTATTTTCCACTCTTTGCTCAAACTATATCGGCGTACTTCTCGGAACCGGTGGTAGCGTTCTTGGTATTTATCTTATCAGCTTATTCCCTCAAATTGGTAAGTACACCCCTACCGCGTTAATGAACAGCGCTTCTCTGCTGATTGGTGCTGAAACTGCTGATGTCTACGGGTTAGCACTTCTGATAACTGTTTTAGTAAGTGTTTCTTGTCTAATCATAAGTATTGCTGTAATGAATAAAAAACGTCTGTAAGAACTGCAAATTATATCATCAATAAAACTCAACAATCTGCCGCACGACGGCAAAAGAAAAAAAGCCGTCGTACAGCAGTCCTATTGACACGCCTATATGATCAGCGGCGGCTTTGAAAAAAAGCCGCCGTTTTCCTTTTTGAAAAATCGGATTGCGGGGGGTGTATTAAAGTCGCCCTTTTTTAAGGATACGGCGGTATCGGGGAGGTATCGCCGTGTCCATTTTTATTTACTGTAACCCGCCTAATGCTTTGCGGTCAAAAAAAGCTATGCTCCGCAAGCGGGATATTCCGGCTATGAATATGAACTGTCAATACATCTAAATACTGCTTACATTTCCTTTGCGCTCGTCCGCGTTTTGCGGGCGGGCGCATTTTGCTGTTTTCAAAAGTTTTTTCAAAAACTTTGCTTTTCCATTTGGCATAGACACGGCACGTCCGTGGAAGGCAGCCGAAAGGGGATAAATAACCCGCCCCCGGGAACGAGAGGGGGTGAGAACATGGATTACCCTGCTCGGTTTGAATGGCAAACGAGATGTGAGTTTAATGCGTACTGCAAACGCACGTTACGCAACGAACTGATTGACGCTTGCCGGGAACGCAAAAGCCGCAAGCGGCACGAAGTGAGCTTTGCAGACCTTACCCCGCAAGAAGAAAAGCAGCTTTATACCGTTGACAGATATTTTGTCAACGAGGACGAAGAAGCCTTTTGCGCGGGCGGCTTGAAGATCACCGCGAAACTGCTTGCCGAAGCTCTGCACTCCCTGCCGGACGAAAAACGTCAAGCCGTACTGCTGTACTACTTTTTCGACATGACAGATGTTGAGATTGCGGAGCTGATGAAAGTACCCCGCAGCACAGTACAGTACCGCCGGACAAGCTCTTTTGAACTGCTAAAACGATACTTGGAGGAACGCGCCGATGAATGGGACGAATTGTAACACCGACGAGCGCGGCTTATTGCCCTACCCGGTCATTTTAGCCGCGACAAAGGGCGACCCGGAAGCCATGAACATTGTCATGCAGCACTACCAAAGCTACATAGCCCACCTGTCTATCCGAAAAATCCGCGACGAGCGCGGCAATACCTATTACGGAGTAGACGAGGACTTGCGGGAACGGCTGCAATCAAAGCTCATGCGGGCTGTCCTATCCTTTAAGGCAGATAAGTAAACGCGAAGCGTTTAACCCCTTTCCGCTTTGCGTAAATCTGCCCTGTTTGCTCCTTGACAAAGAAAGCGGCGCAAGTTAGCGGCGGCGCAGCATAGGGCAAGATCGGACACATTCTCCCTGTACCGAGCCGAACGGCGGGTGCGCCATGACCGCTTTTCCCCGTAGGGGAAAAGCAGAGCGAACAACACCGCGCCGCAAAGCAAGCGTGGCAGCTTGCGGGCAACGACCGTACAGGCAGGACAATGATACTCCCGCGTTGAACGCCCTCACAGCATTGCGCGGCGCACCCACAAGCATGGGACGGGGTGAAACTCCCGTGGAGCTGTTGCCAGCAGCCGTCCGATGAAAAGCCCATTTTCGTATTGTACTTTTTAGCCATTTTACGAAAGGGGGTTTTTCTTATGGCAAAAAAGGAAACCGCAAGCCAGACCGCCCCCTTGCTTCCCATGCTTAAAACCGTTGAGCAAATGAGCAAGGTTAGCGGTATTGGAGAAAATAAACTGCGTGAACTTATGGATAGCGGAGAGCTTGAATATATCCAAAACGGGAACCGCCGCTTGATTGCCGACGCTGCAATTTGGGATTGGTACCACAGGGCAAAGAGATCGGCAAAGCCCCCGACAACACAAGGGGGTTAAAGTATGGCTATATCATCAAGACAAGTACAGAATAAGCGCGATAGCAACGGCGTTCTGACGGGGAAGCCAGGTACCGTTTATGATGTGAATATCAAGTACAATTCCCCGGAGGGGAAGAAAACCTATTCCAAAAAAGGCTTTGCTACCAAAAAGGAAGCAGCGCAGCATGAAGCAGAAATGAAAGTAAAACTTTCTAATCCTGTTTATACGCCTGTTATTGCTTCGCAGGGTAAGCAGACCGTCAAAGAGTATTTAGAAGAATGGGTAGAAAATCATGGCAAGGCAAATTTACGTCCGAGTACGTTTTCCAGCTATAAAAGCCATATCAAAAATCATATTGTGCCTTATGTCGGTCATGTTCAGCTCAACCAACTGACGCCGGCTATGCTTGATAATATGTTCCAGCAGCTTTTTGATAAAGGATTGTCTAACAGCACCGTCCGCTACGCACAGCGCATTTTGAGCGTATCAATGGAACACGCACGAAAATATCACTATATCGAACATAATCCTGCCCGTGATGTAATCACAAAGTTTGGCAAGCAGGGAAAAACACCCGACCCGTACACCGTTGAGCAAATGCAGCAATTTATGAGCAACGTGATCGGTACGGAGTGGGAAATGCCCGTTGTTCTTGCCGGAATGTATGGATTGCGTATGAGCGAGATCATCGGCTTGCGGACATTCAATATCGACCTCGAAAAAATGCAGTTTGGTGTTGTCGAGCAAATGCCTTTCAAGGTACCACCCGGCACAAAAACCATTACAGAAATGGCACCGACAAAATCCAACGACCGCATTTTGCCGATTACCGAGGAAACGCTACCGTATTTCCTGCGGCAGTTTGATTTAATCGAGCGGCAGAAAGCATTGATAGAAGCAAGCGGCGGCGTGTACTATGACAACAAACTCTTTATCGCAAAGCCGGACGGCTCTCCGCAGCGCAGGGATAGAATGTCGGCAAACTTCGGTCAGCTTATCCGGCACCTCGAAATGCCGCACATTCGTTTCCATGATTTACGGCATACGGCAGCTACAAATATGCACCAACTCACAGGCGATTTTTATACCGTAGGCGAGATATTGGGGCATACACTAAAAGGCATTGGTATGTCGCTTGGTATCTCAACCAACCTTGAAGCGGTAACGGCACAATACGTCAATGTACGGCTGGAACGAAAAAGAGCTGTCCTTGAAACCTACCACAAAGCCCTGCACCCGCAGAAGCCCACGCCGGAGCCGAAAAAAGCCAAAAAGAAAAGCAGCGAAATGGAGCTGTAAAGAACGTATCTCTTTATAGTTCCACGCTGCTTTTTATATGCTTTTAGAAGTTCCGGGCACCATTTGGGCACCACAGCATACATTTTTTATGAATAAGATGTATAAGAAGTTTGCCGCAGGGCACCACAAATCGGGGCACCACGGGCACCATTCACCCGGATTTGCCTGTTTTCAGCAGGGCAAAATCACTCGCTGAAAGGCATAAGAAAACCCGCGTAAACCCTTGATTTACGCGGGATTGTTGTTGGCGGAGACGGTGGGATTCGAACCCACGTGCCCTTTCGGACAACTCGATTTCGAGTTTTATCGCCGTCTGTTACTTACATGGTTTCTCCTGTCAGTTTCAGTCAGCCTTGTATGCCCGCAAACCCGCATAAAATCTGGGCTTTTTGAAAAAAGCGCCCATAAATACTGAGGAATCGCCCATCGGTTCCAATCAGCAATTTTTCCGCTTTTGGAAAGAACTGCGGAAAGAACGGAAAGAACAAAACAAAAATGGTATAGACACACGAAATGAAGTGAATACCGTAATTTCCCGAAAGAGAAAACCCGCAAAAAGTTGGTAGCGACAGTGAGCCGCCATGAGGGCGCTTGCAACCGAACAGGCGAGCCGAGCGTGACTTTTTGCGGAGAGGAGGAACAGTGGAGCGGGCGACTGATTTTCACATTGTGAAAATCGGAGCAAGCGGAACTTGTTCCGACGAGGCAATACACGGACAGTTCGAATGCCGACAAAGCTTATCAAGATATGAGGTGTATTGTCATGAAAGAAAACGCAATCAACTGGGATGCCGTTCCCGATGTGATCACGAAGGATCAGCTGTATCGCATTTGCCACATCAGCAAATCCACCGCCCTGTACCTGCTCCAAAGCGGGAAAATCCCCTGCGAGTACACGGGCAGGAAAACACGCTGCTACAAAATCAAAAAGGAGGATGTGATTGCCTATCTGGAAAACCGCAAGGTGTTCCCCGAAAGCTACTCTGCCCCGGCGGGCTGGTACAAAGGCGATTATACTGTCCAGATGGAGGAACAGATTCCCCCAATTGTACGGGGGCATTTGCAACTGTATTATACCGAGCTGCTCTCCGGCTATCCCGATGTACTAACCACCCAAACGGTTTCCAAAATCACCGGCTATGGCAAAACTTCAATCAACAACTGGTGCAATCAGGGGCACATCAAGTCTTTCCGGAAAAACAATGTCAACCACATTCCAAAGGTCTATTTGGTGGAGTTCTTCTGCTCCACTTACTTTCGCACCATCACCCGCAAATCGCCGTGGCATATCCGTACCCTGCAAGGCTTTTCAAGCTGGCGGAAAATCCGTGACCTGCACACGGCAGACGGTGAAGGAGGTGCGGAGTAATGACAAATTTTCTGGAAGAACTGTACTACGGAAATGTTGATCCGCAGGCAAGAGGATACCGAAAGGGTAGCCATAATCTTAAGGTTTCAAAAAACATCAACGAGCTGGAAGAAAAGCTGACTGAGCGTTTAAGCGGAGAGGACAAGGCGCTGTTCCTCGATTTCTGCAACGCATACGGAGAACTGATGGGCGATGCCAGTCTTGATTCCTTCCTCGTCGGCTTCCGCCTCGGCGCAAAAATGATTTTCGATACCTTTTGCAGCGACGACGCTCCGTTTGAAAGCTATCTGAAAGATTAATCTATAATGAGCCTCCTTCCGGCAGAGCGTGCTGTTGGTGACTTATTTTATACCCGATAGGGTGTATTAAGGCTCTTTACGCATATGTTTACACCTTATCGGGTATAATATTGTGTATAACAACTTGACTTTATACCCGTTAGGGTGTAAAATATACATGGATTTGTGCAAAGGAGGCTATCGTACCGTGAATAAAATTGCCGAGTTTATCAAAGAAAACCGAAGAGCCGCCGGACTAACGCAGGAGGAGTTTGCCGCCCGCAGTGGGCTGGGGCTTCGCTTTATCCGAGAACTGGAGCAGGGAAAAGAAACGGTTCGGATGGACAAGGTCAATGCCGCTCTTGCCATGTTCGATATGGAAGCCGTCCCCGGCAGAAAGGATGACGAATAATGGACGCATTCCGAACAGCCTATGTTTATATTCGAAACGTTTTTTCCGGAACGCTTTGCGAAACGGACGAAGGGTATTCCTTCTCCTATGACGAGCAGTATTTAAGCCGGAAGGATGCAAGCCCCGTATCCCTTACTTTGCCGCTTTCTGAAAAAACATATACATCCAAAACGCTGTTCCCGTTCTTTGACGGACTGATCCCAGAAGGATGGCTGCTCGGCGTTGTGAGCCGGAACTGGAAAATAGACGTCAAAGACAGGTTCGGATTACTGCTGGTGGCTTGCAAGGACGGAATCGGCAATGTCAGTATCAGGGAGGAGCGCATATGAATTGTTTATGCTGCGGGAAACCGCTTCGCACCGAAAACACGGATTCCGGCTGGCACAAAAGCTGTATCAAGCGGTTTTTCGGCACAGCCGAGCTTCCCGAAATCGCCATTGATGAAGCCGCATTTGAAGCCCTTGCAGCCGAAAGCACCAACAAGGGCTATACCGTTCCCGGCGTTCAGAAAAAATTGTCCTTGCATTTGTTTTCCGAAGGAAACACTCCAAGGCTCACGCTGGTGAATTATCCTACGGGCTATATCCTGAAGCCACAGGTTCCGGAATTTGAGGCGCTGCCGCAGGCTGAACACCTCGTTATGTGCATGGCAGACACCGCTGGGATTTCCACCGTGCCTCATGCGCTCATCATGGAAAAAGACAGTCTGGCATATATCACAAAAAGAGTAGACCGCATATTTACGAAAAATAGTATGCAGATGCTGGCGATGGAGGATTTCTGTCAGCTTGATCTGCGTCTGACGCAGGATAAGTATAAGGGCTCTTATGAGCGCTGTGCAAAAATCATCGAGCGGTATTCCTCCCGCAAAGGGCTTGATATAACCGAGCTCTATCTGCGCTTGGTGTTTTCATTCCTTGTGGGCAATTCGGATATGCACCTGAAAAACTTCTCCCTCATTGAAATCGAAGAAGGAAGCGGAAAATACGTGCTTTCTCCCGCCTACGACCTGCTACCGGTCAATGTTATCATGCCGGAGGACAAAGAGCAGTTCGCCCTTGCCATGAACGGCAAAAAGACGCATATCCGCAGGAAGGATTTTCTGGTATTTGCAGAGAAATGCGGCATGGCACGGAGCTCTGCCGAAAAAATGATTGCCATGCTTATGGCGAAAAAAGAGAAGTTCCTCGCCATGTGCCAAAACTCCCTGCTGCCGGAGTCTTTGCAGGAACGCCTTGCAAGCCTGATTGAAGAACGGGCAGGTATCTTGGAGGGCTAAACTGCAATTTTGAAAATCGCACATTCGTAAAGAAAAACCTCCTTTGGTACAATGAGCGTAGCAAAGGAGGTTATCTATTATGGCTAAAACAATATTTGAACAAATGGGCGGCACATACACCATGCAGGGCGATTATCGCCTGCCTGATCTTACATTACCCACCGAAGAAGAACGCCCCACAGGCGTGTGGGGACAGCGCCGCCTTCGGTACTTAAAGCAGCACCACAAAATCCTGTACTGCAATCTGCTCACTTCCGGCAAGCTCCACTCCCATCTCGCTGATGTGGAGGAAGAAGCGCAATCCCTCTTTCTTCGGCTAGTCAAAGAATACGCCGAGCGGGAGGGCTTGACCGAGCAGCTGAAAGCGGAAAATCCAACGGAGTGGGTGCAGAAAATGAACAACATCCGCAGCCGTGCGGCGGAAACCGTTTATGCCGATTTGATTTTTGCGTAACAACAGAAAAAGCGAGAAAGAAATTAGTCAAGTATGATTTACCGAATCATACTTGACTAATTCTGATTTTGTGGTATACTATATGCAGTGAATCTATCGGCAGATGGGAGGATACCGTCATGTTTATCGGCAGAGAGCGTGAACTTGCGGCGCTGAATAAGCTGTACGAATCGGATAAGTTTGAATTTGTTGTAATCTACGGTCGCCGCCGTGTCGGCAAAACGGCGCTGATCAGTCGCTTTATAGAAGATAAAAACGCCATCTATTTTATGGGCGTAGAGAGTAACGCCAAGCAGAATCTTGAAAATTTCAGCAAGAGCATTCTAAGCTTTAGCACCGGCATGGATGCTGAAACCTCTTTCCTGTCCTTTCAGGCGGCTTTGGAATACGTGTTTAAGCTGTCCGAAAAAGAACGGATTATTCTTGCCATTGACGAATACCCCTATGTCGCCCGTTCGTCGAAAAGCCTCGCTTCCACCATCCAGCTTTTGATTGATCAATACAAGGATACTTCCAAGCTGATGCTGATTCTCTGCGGCTCGTCCATGTCCTATATGGAAGACCATGTCCTCGCCTACAAAGCGCCCCTTTACGGCAGACGGACGGCGCAGATGAAAATTCTCCCCTTTGATTTCGAGGAGACTTGCCGGTATTTCAAAAATTTCACCGATGAAGAGAAAGCCTATGTGTACGGCATTGTCGGCGGCACGCCCCAGTATCTGCTTCAGATGAGCGATAAGCTGAGCATTGAGGACAATATTAAAAACACCTTCTTGAATCCCAACTCCGCCCTGTTTGAAGAGCCGGAAAACCTGCTCAAGCAGGAAGTGCGGGAACCGGCGCTCTACAATGCCATCATCACGGCCATTGCCACCGGCGCTTCCCGTATGTCAGAGATTTCCGGCAAGGTCGGGGAAAGCACCAATATTTGCTCCGCCTATGTGAAAAACCTGATTTCCCTCGGCATTATCGAAAAAGAGACACCTTATGGGGAAAAGGCGTCCCGAAAAGCGATTTATTCGATTGCGGACAATATGTTCCGCTTTTGGTATCGTTTTGTTCCGGAAAACAATTCGATCATCGCCCGTGGCGCTGCCGACTTGGCCTACAAGCGTATCGAGCCGTATCTGTCCGACTATATGGGCAAGGTGTTTGAGGAAATCTGCAAGCAGTATCTCTGGAAGCTGCTGCTTTCCGGCGAATGCCCGGTGGCGTTTTCCTCGCTCGGCCGCTGGTGGGGCAACGATCCAAAAGAAAAGCGGCAGACTGAAATCGATATTCTTGCCGAACAGGACAAAAACACCGCCCTTTTCGGCGAATGCAAATGGACGAATGAAAAAGTCGATCTCGGCGTTTTGGAAACCCTCATAAAGCGCAGCGAACTGTTCCCATATAAAAATGTCCACTACTACCTCTTTGCCAAAACCGGCTTTACCAACGGCTGTATCGACCGGGCAAAAGAGATGGGAAATGTGACGCTGGTGAGGTATGAGGATATTATGAGCAGAAAGTGATAAAAAACATTTCTGTATCAAACTATCTAAAAATATAAATCTCACATTCGAAAAAAGTCCCCTTTGATGCCATGTGTGAACAGTGTCAAAAGGGGCTTTTATGCTTGTTGTGTTATATTCATGTCATGATACTATCTTTACCAATGATGCAACAATATTTTCTACGTCTTCCTGAGTATTATTCTTTCCAAGTGAAATGCGAATTGTACCCTTAGCATAGTTCTCAGCAAGGTGTATTGCCTTTAAAACATGCGAAATTTCTGCATTCACGCTATCACATGCAGAACCCGTAGAAATACTTATACCCATCAAATCCATGCGATGAAGAATTGCTTCTCCATCTTTGTCCGGAAATGATAGGCTTAGTAAACCGGGCAACTTACTTTCTACGCAGTTACACCTGTAGACAACACCAGATTCATCAAGCCTTGCAAGAAGCTGTTTCTCTAGCTTTAGAATATGCAGCTGATTCTTATCCAGCAAATCTGAGTTTGTTTTTAAAGCCGCAGCCATTCCAACGATAGAAGCTATGTTTTCTGTCCCCGCTCGATGTAAATTTTCTTGTGAACCACCGTCTACATAAGGCCTTAGTTCTGCTCCTTTACGGATAAAAAGAAAACCTATGCCCTTTGGTCCATTAAACTTGTGCGCAGAAGCAGAAAGAAAGTCCACTCCAAGCTCATGAACATTGATTTTAATATGTCCAACAGCTTGAACAGCATCTGTGTGAAACAAGGCACCATGAGCATGAGCTATTTTGCACAGTTCTTGAATTGGCTGAATACTGCCAAGCTCATTATTTGCAAATATGATGGAAACGAGTCTAGTATTTTCAGTAATATGTTTTTCCAGATTTTCCGGAGTTATGTAACCTTCGTTTGAAGGAGACATATAAACGACTGGATATCCAAAGTGTTCTATTGTTGAACAGGAATGAAGGATTGCGTGATGTTCAAATGCAGAGGTTATCATTACTTGTTTCTTTGAATCAGAAAAGGCTGAGCTTTTGATTACCCAGTTGTCGCTTTCAGTACCACCGGAGGTGAAATAAATCTCTTCTGGTAAGGCACCTATGCATTCCGCAATGGTAGCTCTTGCGTCTGCAAGAGCTTTTTTTGGTTTTCGAGCAAATGCATATAGTTGTGATGCATTCCCGTATTCTTCAAGAAGCCAAGGCAGCATAGCCTCAAGCGTAGTCTTATCTAGCTTTGTTGTTGCTGCATTATCAGCGTAGATATGTTGCTTCATTAGCTTACACCTCACTTAAACAGCGTGCAGCCATCGTTTTTAAATTCCTCAAGTTTAGCGAGCAGCTCCTCTTCAGTAACTTCAAGATAGTCTGCCAGACAGGGCAGGCAGTAAAAAGTCGTAGCTTTTTTATCAATTATTTTTTTAGTAAGACCTATCTCGTCCTTTGTTAACGGAGTTTTTCCGCATACATAACATTTTTTTGTTTCCATACCGTTATACATCTATGCCGTAAACTTTAAATAGTGGCAAATCCTTTCCGGCATACTCCACATCAAGTAAGCCAAGCTGATATTTAATTGTATCTCTCATCTTTCGAGCACGATCAAAACAGTATCGCTTAAATTCTCTTGGCGTTATATCTTCCATATTCTGGACATTAGGAAAGAGCAGTTTCAAGTACGCCGTTGCAATCCGTTTCACAGCTTCAGTATCACGTGTATCAGCTCCTTCAGGGACGATAATGTATTCGTCCACTATGCTCCTATAGGTCATATCATTACGAAGTTCATGCATGATTGAACAGAAGTATTCCGAATTCAACGCCCAGCCATTTACCTTCAAATCATCATTCATGCGGGGAATATTCCACCCCTTAATGAATCCGTGAAATCTTTCAATCAATGCCGACTCATGGAAAACAACTGGTAGTTCAACAAACATATTTTCATAACCGTCTGCATCCATGATTTCTTTACGGATGTTTCCACAAAGTATCATGCCGGCATCTGCAGTTCCCTTATAGTCGCCCACGGTAAATGTACCCTGTTCCAAATAGCCTTTCAAGGCAGCCCGCATTTCATCCGTATCGGTAAAGGAAATTGTTTGCACTTCATCTAGCGTTACGAAATCACTCCCGGCAATCAACCCCTCTCTGCGCTTTGTCTGGTCATAAAACATCTTAGCACGACTCATAACGCCGCCACTAGAAAGCCATCCATATCGGCTTACATTTCCAAAAAGATAAGATTTTCCAGTACCTTTAGGGGCAAGCTCAATTAGATTCAGCCGTTTTTCCACAAATGGAAGTAATCTGGTAAGCATAGTGAGTTTTCCTTCTTCGGTTTCGTAACCGGCGGGATTATAATCAACAGCTCCCAGTAAAACATCAATCCACTCATTTATATTGAATTCCTTGCGGGCCTCTTTATAGTCCTCAAGGTCGATTTCATAAGGACAGAAATTTTTAAAAGAAATAAGTTTAATTTTCCCATCCTTTGAATTCTTGGCTTTGGAAGTTTTTCTTTCGTACTCAAAGGTAAAATCAAAATCATCTGGTGAGCGATATCCAAGTTCTACCATTCCCCATATATCTCTTCCTTTAACAAGATCATCCTTGCATGAATCCCATACATCACTTTCAATGATAGTCTCTTTAAATCCCAAACCGAAGTCTGGCAGAGAAAATGAAACTTCACCGGTTTTAATGTCAATATTTACAGATATTTTTGCAAGGAATTTCACTGCCCTGCCTTCAATAATAATGTCATTCTTTATTGCATTCCAATCGTCTTTCCTCGGAATGAATTTTTTAACGAATCTGGCAAGCTCGTTTTTATCGAATTCACCCTCGTCATCCTCAAATTTTTTCAGTAACCAGTCGCGCATAAAAGCGGGGAGACTTAGTGTAGAGAAGAAATTGGTTTTCTTCAAATCTTTATAGACAACCATCTCATCAAAATTATCTCTTAGCTTTTCGTAAAGCTCCATAGTTCTCCTCCTTAGAATTCATCACCAAAATCGAAATCATCTTTGATTGTAGCAGTCTTACCCTTCACCCTGAAGGAAACACTGCCTATCAAATCAGCTCCGTCAAAAACATCAGCCGTGTACGGTTTTGTTTTTGCACGCTTAATATCTTTAAGCTCAAAGGTATAGTGCGATTCATCTTCTGATATACCTTGATAAATTTTATCCTCAATTACAAGGCGAATGTTCTTCGATGTCTTCACATCTGAAATATATAAGTTCAGTGTCACACCATCATGCCGATCTGCAGTAATATCGTTAGGATGAATGACGACGATCTGAACACCCGTCTGCTTTTTAAGTGTCAGCGTAATTACAGGTACAACAATTTCCTCAAGACTTGCACCTCCGTGAACTTCCACATTGGCAGAGCGGCTACCACGAAATCTTCCATAATCGGAAAGGATGATATAGCCGTTATCCTCCACCTTGTAAGGAACATTGCATCCATCGAAAGCTTTGCAACAACGTCCAGAATGCTCGCCTTTAGTGTCGGTTTCATATGGCACTTCCTGCTTTTTTATAACAGCCAATCTGGAAGCACCATGATCACTTGCTATAACAAACGATCTGCAGTTATGCATGCCAAGCTCCATCGCAGCAGTATTTAAAGCTTTCTCGATCACTTCAAGCTCTTCCGGAATATGAATCGGATCCTCGTCATCTGTAAAGAAATAGCCGCCCTTATCCTTATGTTTAATGTTGTCAAGCTGCTCCTCTTTGTACTTCTTGCCGCCTGCCCATTGTTCATAGAACTGCTTATTTACAGATGTGATCGTTGGCAAATCGGAACGAACAATATCAGTATGAATCGACAGACCCTTTTCCTTTGCAAGAGCAGTAATATAAGACAAGTACTCCACGCCTAATGCATCAATCCAATAAAGGTATGCTTTATTCTTATCTGCGATAGCTTTGATTGCATTATCTCGTGTGGGTAATTGTGCATATGAAATGCTAGATGCATACTTCTCAACAAGTTTGATAAAATCATCTGAGATACGGTTTTCAACCTTTTGCCGTTTGTAAAAATCAAAATATTCTGTCAACTCTCTTGCAAGTACAGGACAATCAAATATGTATCTCTTCAAATATGCATCAAGAGCGGGATATATCTCGGATATAGCTTCACTAAAGCCGTTCCGTGTTATCCACTTAATAACAGCCTTCTTTTCAAGTAGTGTGTTATCAGTTAAACGATAAATACTCTCTATTGGATCAATTTCATTTGCCTTCACGAATATGGCAATATCCTCTTCTGGAAAATCCTTCACCAGTTTTTTTCTCTCGTCATATAACCGTCTAAAACACCGGTCTTTATGGGAAATCTCTGTAATCTTTACCATTAGATTGGTTTTAAAATCCTCAAAACTCAGAGTTTCATCAACTACAAGTCTTAGATAGGAGTTTTGTATCTGATTCACATTAAACTTAAAATACAGGAAAACAAGCCAGTTTCGATATTCAAGGCCCGAAACTGCTAAACATAAATTATCAATAATTCTTTCGTCAATATGGTATTTGTCAAATACCATATTGATATCTTTATCACATTTGTTTAGGTCATGTAGAAGTCTCTGCCACTGTTCTTTTGTACCTACTTTACTGTCAAGCGAAAATCCCTTAATAAGAAGCTTCACGACAGAGTATGGTCCAGACAGGGTAGACGACGGAAATAGCGTATTATCAAGGATCAGTGAGGTACTTGCATATACATTTCCGAAAACACCGTCTTCTAGATTATGTAGCAGATATTTCACTCCGCTCTTTGTAACCACCCCCATATCATTCGGCACATTTATAATTGATATGTTGGTGAGAGGACTGGCTGAAATATACGCTCTTTGCTGCTCCATCATCTTGTTATCATCTCTGATAATCTGTGATGCTTGAGTAGAAACTCCTCTTAATAGGAGAATAGCTCTCGCATTTCCAAGGGTAGTGTTCTTTAATCTACGGAGTTCCTTGTCCACAATAGCGGTTCCTCTGAGTGCAAGATACTCACCAAGACCAACTACGACAAACTTGTTGTTTCTATAGTCCACATCGGAGGTCCGAAAATAATCCACCAACTCATCTACACTGGGGAATTTATCGTCCTTGAAGCAAAAGTCGCTCATCCTCACAATAGAAACATTTGCTTGTCTCAATTCGTCCAATACAGTAGCATAATCTTCATCACCAACGACATAAAAAAACGGTAGCCCTTTTGCAGTCGCTATATAGTTTTGGACTTCCTTACAAAGCATAGCTTACGCCTCCTTGTTAATGATGATCTTTACGCCAAGGCCCATATCTTTCCTAACGATATCGGTCAGCCACTTTTTCAGTTCAGCATCATCCATGCATTCGATGATATTGACAACCTTGTCGCTTCCTCCTGCGTTATATTCGGCGGCTGCCATACTAGAAATTTTACCTCTAATAGAAGGATTATCATTCCATTCATAGGCACTAATTCCCGTGCTTTCTAGCGCATCTCTTACCTCATCAACATCTGAAATCAGGCTTATATAGTCACCAATAATATGTTTTTCGAAGCATCTGTCACGATAATCAGCGGAAGCAATATCATCAAAGAATTTAGCATTTTGAAGGAATGCCAAAGCTTCTTTAATGTCCGATTCGCTTTGCGTATTGCCATTAAGTGTCGCAAACGCTTTCTTTGCATCGGTATACTGTGCGTCTGCCATACAGCACAAAATTGGCGTACGGAATTTTTCAGACCATACACGCGGATTCTTGCTTCCTGCGGTCTTATCGTTCCACAGCTTATAAAGCTGTGACTTCACTTGATTTTTTCTATAAGCCTCTGCGGCTACTTTTACAGTAGCATTACTTGACGTAGAGGAAACGGTAAACATTTCAGATGTAATAGAATTTTTAATTTCTTCACATTCTGCCTCAGTAAACCCTTCGAGATACGGAGAATAAATATCCATAAAGACTGCCAGAGGATTATTAAGTATTTCCCGAATATCCGAGACATGATTTGTCATTTCATCAAGGAATGACTTCATATTCTCTGGCAGCATATCTTCGTGGTTTGCAATGCGAAGCAAATTGTAGAAGAACTTATCCAGCGCAGGCTTTTTAGCTTTGATAGACTCACAGGAAAATCCGATAAATTTCAATGTCTCACGCCATGCTTTAAAAGCCTCTTCTTTCGTATGAGCAGTAACATTCAGGAGAATGTTAGTAGACTTTACAACTTCGTATTCCGTTGTAAGCCTCCGGATTTCATCTTCTCCGGTTGATCCAACCCAAAGAGCTGAATACTGAACGCTGAACAGCTTCTTAATATCCATCATAACGGAATCATCTGCGCCAATTTCTTTGGAAACATTCAACAGCTTGCCGCCTTCAAATCGCTCCAAAAATATATGCATACCGGTCTTGCAATTATCAGGCGTGAGCAGTGCTTTCAAATTCTGTGCGGATGATGGTTGCTGAATTGCAATCTTGCCAATTGCATTAGCTACATCGTGCGCTTCATCCCCTTTACTTTGTACAAGCTTGATGTAAAGCTTGACAATATCAAATACTCCGGTAGTATCCATATCTTCTAAACACCAAACCGGATAGGATAGGTCTCTCATTTTTGAAAGGACAAGTGTTCCGGCTTGTTGAGGAGAAGAACAGGTATCAGGAGTAATATTCCATGCGCTTTCCGTAAGTTCGTAGAATGCCTTTTCTTCTTCAGTTAGACTGACAATATAAGTTGACTTTGGATTTTTGCCAATATAATTACCAATCATTTCAGCGAGCTTGTCTGGTGTCATATTATCTCTGTGTCCTTCGGCGTCCATGGCACGGTATGGCTCTGCGCTATATTCTTTCAAAAGAAAACCAGTAATAAAGGCAGAAAGGTTACAAACAGAAAAACCGAAGGTCGTTTCCAAGTAGTCATAAATTTCACCAATTGAAACTTTTCCGCTACTCTGGAAGGCATTTTCAATCATCTTGTCAACAGATTTCTTTATGATGACAATATGCTCACCTGCAAGCGAGTCGTCCTTCCAGTATGCCTCCTTACCCCAGAATTTTCCAAGAACAGATTTTTCACATCCGGAAATCAGGCCCTTGACTTCCATTACTTCCATACCGTATTTTGCAACAGGCTTCGGAGTAGTGAGTTTTAACTGGGTTTCGGAAAGGCCTTTTGTAAAGTCCTGTACATGCTTAAAGCGGTTCAATACAATCGTCTGTAGAATCGTCTGAACGGCACCGGCTCCAGTTGCTTTTTCCCCATCTGGATTTGCATAGGTAAAAATGATGAATTGTCCGTCGTGAATGCGATCCTTCCAATCACGCTCCAACACATCCTTTGCTTTTTTTGCATTTTCCTTTGACTGTTGTATGTTATTACCATTGTAATACATCGACATAGCAGAGTAGTCCACATATTGCTCAAAGGCTTCCAGTCCCAGAGGGGTAGACAAAGCATCAATAATAGTAATATTTTTATATACAGGGTCAGCAACAATTTCTTTTATTTGTGTGCGAAAGATTAGAGCTTCTTCTTCGGTTTTTGCCAAAGTCAGTACGGCATAAAAATGCCAGTCTAAATCTTTGTTCTTCAAAGTATCCATAACTTTTTTGAAGTCAGACACAGTTGCAACTGGCAGTTTACCACTTTCCAAATCCAACGCATAGCGAAGCTTCAGCGCAGGAGACAAGCTGAGTGCCGTTGCAACAGCAGCTCCTTCCGAAACCAACTTGGCAGTTGTGCCTTGCTTTTCTCTGATTTCCTTCTTAAACGCCTCAATTTTGGCACTATCACCTGCTAAAACAGCAGCGGAGTATACCTTTTTGCCATCTGCAATTGGATTCTCAATTAAGACGCCCTTCTTTACAAGAGCTTTAGCAATACTTTTGCAGGATGATTCTAAACCGGTATTATTATCGCCCTCAAATGCATAGCTGAGATTTTGATCTGTAGGCTTCAAAATAGGCAATGCACCACCCAGTCGTTGATCAACAGACTGCATAATCAGAATAGTCTTCAAAACGATTTTCTCTTTATCAGTCAATTGCTTTTGCTGGGGAAAAGTATCCAAAATAAGTTTAATATCGGATGACAAATAATCTTTGCCTTTTTCGTAGAAGAAATCCCAAAGCATGTCTACCGTGAGGAAAGGCCTATCAGACATAGGACTTGTATTTTGAATAAACCACTGAAACGCCTTTACATCCATGTCCTTTGGAGTTTTAATAAAATCAAACATACTCCGCTGATTGGATTGAAAAGCCGAAGCTATGTTTTTCAAAACAAGCGCTGCAATTGGATGTATGGGTAAAATATCCCGCATAACATTTTCATTACTAATATTTGTTGCTTTGATAACGGCAGTACGGGCATTCGTCACATAGGAGTTCAAATCTTCAACCATCTGTCCCCACTGTGCTTTTGCGGCGGTTTTTATACTAAATGCGTGGCTAATAAGATCAAAAGCGATGTTATCTGGCAAGGTTATTTCCACTTTATCAAAACGTTGCTGTACAACAGACCACGGATTGGTTTTATCTCCACTATCATACTTCTTAGCCAGAGAAGATAATGGATGTGTAACGATAATGAAGTAAAAAGGCTTTTCCTGACAGATGGAAACAATTTTCTGGAATTCACCTAAAGATGTGCTATTCTGGCGGAAATAGTCACTAAACTCGTCCCAGATAAGAACGAGCTTAATATTATTTTTATCGACAATATCCACAATCCAGTCACGCAGAGAATCAGCGGAAAGGTCAAGAGCTGTAATACCTTCTTCTGCGGCAAGGCCAAAAATATCATCCATCAGAGAAGAAACATCACTGCTTTTTTCAGTGTATTGATTATCTCATCTGCAGAAGATTGAGAAAAGGTAGACATCCATTTGGGCTTCTGAAGCAGGGCATCCATGAATTGGTTATGAATCGGATCTTCTAACCATGCAATAACGCTTTCTTTTAGAGAATTTTCTCCCTTATAGGGAACCTCATTTAAATCCAAGGCTTTCTTGATGCTTTCCTGCACTGCAAAGAAAAGCTGTTGCGGGGTAGTAATGCTTCCAGAGGCATAGCGATAAGCAGTCACAATGCCTTGAGCTTTGTGACCAATAAATTTTTCTAGCAAAACAGGATTCTTTTTCAACGGCTCAAACTTGTTCCAATATGCCCTGACTTCGCTTTCCGGAACTTCGAGCAGCTTCTTAAGTGTATAAGCACACTGGGATTTACCGGTACCGTAAGCGCCGTGAATCCAAATGGAACGATTTGTGTTGCCACTCAACATTTTTTCTGTCAGAGTGAGCAAATCAATGAAGGTCTGATGCGGGTAAGTAGTATCCCATGCTGCACCGCTGTTGATGGCAGATTCATCAATGCAAGGGAAGTACTTCTCATTGACATCAAAGTATTCACAGTATTTTAAACTCTGTATAGGCATTTTATATTTCCTCCTTAAACAGATTCAATACATCTTTACTGGTCTTATCTCGCAGTGTAATAGTCTGCAAGTCGTTAGTAAATGTGGCGTTGATAAACTCTGGATATGCAGAAGAAAGGCCCAGCAAAATGGACTTAAATTCTTCTTCATCGTACAACCCAAAAATGCGCACAGGACTAATACCGTCCCGCTCCACATCTTCATCGTACAGGTAGGAAACACGGAATTCTTTGTCAAGGTTACACTTCTCAGCGAATTTATAAAGTGCATATAATACAACACGATTATCGCTAATGGAACACTTAGTACGTACCATATCATTTTCGTCGGTCACATAACCAAAGTTTAGAACTGTTCCGAAAGGCGTATCAACAATACGTTTATACGCTTTTGTTATAGATTTGGCATCTTTTGGCTTAACCTCAAGTGAAATAAGCATCTCCTCAATTTGTTGACGCTCATAAAAATAGCCAATGTCCATGTTTTTGATGTACCATGCAATTTGAGGGTTTTCCATCGCGAGGTTAACTAGTATAAGCCCAAGTGCTGTATCGGTTTCCCACCCAATATTGCTGATCAATTCTGCAAAGTCAGTAAAATGGTTTTTCTCATTAAGTCCAGCATCCTTGAGAAATCTTCTGAACATGTCATACATCATAGGACCAAGTGTATGCTCTGTAAAAAAGTCTTGCTTTAATTCAAAAAATGAAACTAACCAATCTCGCTTTGGCGCATGGTCAGCAAATGAGTTTAAGCTTTTCATACTTTTTCCTCCTCCTTGTGGGTGACGAAGCGAATGGAATAATAAGCACCCGCTTTCAATCATATGGCATTGGTAGCAATGCACGCAGTTAGTTATGCTGAGTTTACCATCGATAAACTTGATGCAACCATTTCTGCAATTCGTTTCACAAACCATACATGCTGAACAGTATGCTGATTTGCGAAAAACTTGTCTAAATAGCCTTGAAAACTTTGGCTTTTCTACAGATAGCCTCTCAGGTAGGAAGACGATATATCCGTCCTCTTTGTTCACAACTTGAAATGCAATTTCTTCACCCTCATAGCGTATTGTATAACCGCTATCAGTTTCTGTAAGCATCCCTAATGTCTTTATCCATTCTTTCCAGTCTGTATTAGGCCTAGTAACATTTATAGTGATAAATCCACTTGTTACATTTTCCATACATCGGAATTTGTTTTCCTTTAAATCTCGGCCATTATTTCTTGCACACCAACCGCCGTTTGTGATGTAGGAATTAACTTTATCTGAATCTGATGATAAATATGACTTTTTGATATATCCTATATATTCATCGATTTCCTGCGTGTAGGCATTTCTTCTGAAAAAGTCGCTAGCTCCTCGTCCCATAGGACATAATAAACACCCGGCCCGTGAATTTCCCTTTTTATAAGCATTATTTATGTTTAGATGATTCCAAAAGATGTATAACCATATCTCAGCGGATGTCCATTCCAAAATGGGATTAAAGCTGTATTGGCCTTTTTGTTTCTTCCCGAAATTCTCATAGTCATATTTACTTCTGGCAAAGCTTTCATGCGCTCGAACACCAACGAAGTCCATGCCAATATAATTATCTTTGCCGGTTATTTCTCGCATTTTCAGGGTTTGTGGCGTACTTTTATGTACACTACAGCACCAGCGAAGCACTCTGGCAGGCGGTCCAAACAGTTTCCATGAATCCTTAGGATCAAAATGCGAGCGGGCAATATAGAACGGAGTGCCATCCAACTCGCACTGCTTTTTCGTTTTCTCAACAGCCTCATAGGTGTCTGGGAATTCCATGCCGGTGTCTCCAAATATCACAACAAAGCTACCCTTTGGTAGTGCCTTCTTCACAAGATCCAACAGAACTGCACTATCTTTGCCTCCGGAAAAGGCAACATGGAAAATGTCCAGCTTGTTTTTGAATTTTTCGTACTCCTTGACAATCTTTTTAACGGTGGAATCCTCTATAACCGTAAGTAAATCTTCGTTGGCAGCACACATAGCTTCTATGTTTATTGGTTCTAACGTATTGCCTTTAGCCTTATCAAAAGGTACCGAGCCATTTTCATCCCTGACCGGCTGAAGTTCCGGCGCAGTATAAAGGTCACCGCCCTTTGTTTTGGCTATCTGTACACCTCTGTACCAGTAGATATTGGACTCCGCCCACAAATACGGCACATCGTTCTGTTTGTTATAATCCCAGTATTTATCAAAACCAAGAATGTCCAGTTCTGCTGCATAAACAGGTCTTGGTTCCTTGGAAAAATTCGTGGGAGTAGAATTAAGTATGATTCCTCCTGTTTCTGAATCAAAAGTATAGGAATACATACATTCACCTCTCTTTCCGTAGTTCTATAGCTCGCTGAGAGATTTCACTCAGATTGACGTATTTGCTCTTGGCCAGATATCCCGTATTAAACAAATACTGCCCGACAGCCTGTGGTGACAGCTCTACGTCAGTTCTTGCAAGGGCAATAGCAAGCATTTCGTTGTATTTTTTATTAAAATCCTTCTCTGCGATAATTCCAGCATTTTTATCATTGAAATGAATTACATGAAGACTGTATTTTCTACTATACTTGTAGCAGAAGCTTTCCAAGAGATAGTGGTTCCAGTTCTGCCCACAAAGAGGGAACATGGCGAAGGTGGTCACAACCCGAATTGCCCGGAAGTTGTCAGTAATAAATCCTGCCAGTACGGTATCAATCTCGTCTATAGAGAAGTTCACAAGCCGATTGGCTACAAAATGATCTTTGTCGACTCGCACCATATCGTCATAAAGTGCCTGAAATACATACTGACGATTTTTCTCTCCGGTTAGTTCTACCACTCTATTTGCGACCTCATCAAAGGTACAATTATCCTTATCTTTTATGTACTGTTTTAGCAGCATCACGGTGTCCAGATTGGATTTTTCCTTGGTGAGAATTTTTTCTTTTAGATGATATTTGCCAGACAGTACTTTTTTATAGATTGCATTGTAAATTGCAGTACGTGTAAGTTCATAGTTTTCTTCTTCAATACTCCCTAGAGGGACATCATTAAGAGGGGCAAACCCATTTTTCTTATAGGATTCTTCCACGAAGTCAAGAATATCTTCTTCCTCGTTTTCTGTGATACGGAAACGATCAATAAATAGGTATTCCCCCTCAGAAGTCCAAACAAAAGAGTCGTTCCCAGATATCACACGCCAAATATTCCCTGAAGGGATATACGGGAGACGTTCGCTTATATTATGAACACTTTCCACTGGGTGCGATCCCCAGATTCGCTTTATCTCATCGGTGACAACTGCCTTTTCAGAATGTCTATCTCCTTTTGCCATGAACTTTTTAGAGTAAGAATATCCTGTGATACTCGTCTGAAGATACTCCTTGAGCATATCAGGAGAGGTAATCACATGAGACTCCATCCACTCTTGCTCATTTTCAAATAGGCTTTCATAGTAAATAACGCCTGCCCCGGAGAAAAAGACATTATCAACGATGCGCTGAAGTTCCTTCGACATATCATCACTATTGCAGTAAACTTTTCCGGCAATAACTATACCAGAGGAGCGGATGGATGCTTTCAATTCTTCGTCTTTTTCTGGAAGTGCAACTCCCATGTCATCCGCAAACTGACGGAAACGCATTAGTTCTCTGATAGAATCATACTTAAAGCCGTACTCATAATGTTTCTTCAGTACTGCAATTATTTTACTATTTACCTCGGCCGAAGCAATGCTTTGACGGTTGCAATTGTCTCCATGAGGTGCAATTGCCTTCTCTGGAATTTTTGCGCCTATAGATTCCAGCAGTTTGTTAATAGCAGCGCTGAAACGATTGTGTTGATGTTCATTGTACTTAATGAAGTCCGGTTCGCTGTACAATTCCGTTGCTGTTGCAATAATTGTTTCTTTATCCTTACTGAAAAGTGAACAGGATACATGACCATGATCAACGGCATAGTGCTCCGCACTTCTAATGGAGGAAACATAAGAAGCGCAAGTGTTAGTGGAAAGTTTGGCAGTGTTCTGTAAATAGTCAAAAAATTCGGCTTCGCAAAAATCCGATTTAGAGGCATTTGCAGAAACGAAATCTTTATATGCTGTCGTCCCGGTAACCTGTTCCATTGAGGAGCCGATAGTGCTTTGTAACTTTGTGTTGGCGAAAATATCAGACGCCTCTGTATTAGTTGCTTGATTCACTTTTTTCGACAGTTGAGAGCAATACTGTATGTAAATTTTAAAATCGTCATTTATGCTCTTAAGAAATTTTCTGTTTTTTATTCTGAAAATTATATTCTTTTCGGCTGTTTTATAAATGGTTTGCAGTGTTGCTAAATCCGTAACATCAAATATTGAGCCAGATATCAACTCCGAGGCAACAGCTAGTTGCTCCATTTTCAGGATGTTTTTCTCTATCCATTTGTATCTATGAGTAGAAAGAGTAGATGCAGCCCACGCCAAGAAAGCATCTTTGTTATTCTGTTTGGCTGCGACCATGCTTTTTGCCTCCTCAAGTATTTTAAAGTATCTCTTCGTGTCTGTGCGGTACAGCTCTACCGTTCCTTTAAATAATCTCGTTGCCGGGACATAAACCTTCTTGCCTTTATATGCGGAATCCATGCTCTGAATCTGGTATGAAATACCATTTTCGTTTCGGTAGATATTATCTATTTCAATACCACGATTTACTGCCATTCGACGTAAATCTGCAGAAATATGTTTCACAATTTGCGTTTTTGACCGATTTGCCCGTAGCGTCTCAAGATACCCATCAAGAAGAATGACGGCTTCGTAGATATCCCACTTGGGCTGTCTATTGCTCGATGCCATAGCGGCTCTCCTTATTTCTCATCATCTAAAAGCCCGCAAGTCCCGTAATAGGACAACGTTGCCTGAAGCTGTAACTTATTGGCGAAAAGCTGGCGGTAGGTGACGGCTTTCTCCTTGCCTTCGGCTTTGAGCTTTGCCGTCTTTTCTGTCACATCATCATACTGCTTCAAGATGGCGGTAAGTATATCTTCAAAGGCTTTTAGTCTCTTTTCATCCATCGTGCGATAACCCGTTATTTCTCCGCCGCAACGCCGGATTTCATCCAAGCGTCCACTTCGCTGATTTTGAATTTCCACAGCCTGCCGATTTTTGTGGCGGGCATTTCTCTTTTTTCGATCCAAGCAAGAACGGTATCACGGCTGACGCCGAGATATTCGCAGATTTCTTTCATGGAGTACCAGCGTTCGACATTCAAATCCATTTTTGTTGTCCTCACTTTCGGGTATGTATAAAAACACATGTTAAAGTATATCACAAAACCACACGTATATCAATGATTTTTGCGGATTTATGTAGAATTAAAAGTTTTTTCTCTGATATTCAAAGAGTAGAAAAGCTAAAATTCCTTGCTCGCCACTTCCGGCGAGCAAATTTTTTTGTTCTTTTTCAAAAATTTTTCTCTGAAACAGGTTGCGTTTTAGCCTCCTAATTCCAAATAAGTGAAGGGTTTTTGCAAACAGCAAAATATTTTTTGAAACAGGGTTGGAATTTGCCTCTTCCCAGTGGGAATAAGTGAAGGGACTTTTTGAGCAAGCAGAATCAAGGCTCTCAATCGAAAAAAATATTTTTCAAAATTTTTGTAAAAACAGGGTGCGTTTCGGCTTCTCAATTCCAAATAAGTGAAGGGATAAATTTTTTGAGATTTAGGGTGTGCATTTGGCTTCTCTCAGTGGGAATAAGTGAAAGGGATTTTTCGAAGTAAGCAAAACAAAGCACCCACAACCGAAAAAATATTTTCTCCTTTTTTCTGTAAAATAGGGTGTCATTTGGCTTTGTAATTCCAAATAAGTGAGGGGATATTTTCACCGAATAAAAATTTTTCTTAGAAAGCCTCAAAATGGGTGTGCATTTCGACCCCCTTTGTCCAAATGAGTGAAGGGATCTTTTGTAAAACAAAAAATTTTTCAAAAACACCCGATAATTTTGCTCTTCCCAGTGGGAACAAGTGAAAGGACTTTTCAAATTCTCAAATATTTTTCTGATTTAGACTTGCCACTTGTCGTTTCTCAGTGGGAATAAGTGAAAGAACCTTCTTACTGTACCTTGAAAATTGAATAACAATCCAAATGGGATATGACTGTGCCACGATCTTCCGAAAGAAGCGAGCACGGCGACGCCGCCTGACGGGGGCAGGGATAGAAAACGACATTCGGAAAAACGCAGCAGATATCGGAAGGCACTATGATCCTCACGCCGGTATCTGCCTTACATAGCCGTAAAAAAGGAGGATTGAAGCGCTATGAAAAAATCAGAGCTCAAAGAGCTTTATCAGATGATGTTTCCGGAATATCCGGACATCGTGACCGTCCGGCAGCTTCGGGAAATGCTGGGCATCAGCCGTCAGCTTGCCTACGATCTCATCAACGATGGTGAATTGCAGGCGATCAAAATCGGCAATAGTTTCAAAATCCCGAAAGTCAGTGTAATTAACTTCGTGACCGAAGAGAAAAAGGAGGTGAAATAAAGTGCCTGAAATCCTGCGGCTTACCCCGTCCCAGCGTTCAAGGTGCAACCGCCTGATCAAAAGGCTGTGCGCCAATTATGACGATGGCAACTGCCTATTGCTGGATGACGGCGATCCCTGCGTCTGTCCACAGACCATTTCCTATTCGTTGCTGTGCCGGTATTTCCGCAATGCGGTTTTACCCGCAGAAAAGGAACTGTATGCGGACATTTTCAAACAGCGTACTTATCACTGCGCCGAGTGCGGAGCGGCTTTTGTGCCAAACTCCAACCGGCAAAAATACTGCCTATCGTGCAGCAAAAAGGTGCACCGCAGGCAGAAAAACGAGAGCGCCAGAAAGCGTAAAGCAGACAATTAGGGACCCAAAAACGCCCTATTTTCAAGGCCTTTTTGACACCAAATCGGGATATATAGGGTAAGAATACTAAACCCTTCGATTTCGGTGTTCTAACTGTCCGAATAACAAAAACGAAAGGATGTACTTATGAAAAGAAAATTAGTGACCGTGGACGCAGAAACTCTGCTGGCCACACCGATGAGTAAGACCATGTTCATTGTCGATGGGCTGATCCCACAAGGGGTGAATGTCTTGAGCGGAGCCGCCAAAATCGGCAAAAGCTGGCTGATGTTGTGGCTTGGATTGCAAGTGTCTCAAGGACTACCCGTTTGGGGAATCCCGACCATGCACTGCGATGTGCTGTATCTCTGTTTGGAGGATACACAAAGACGAATTAAAGACCGACTTTTCGATTTGACCAATGATCCGCCTCGGAGTTTCCATTTGTCTGTAACCTGCGGCTTGATTGGAAACGGGCTGGAAGAAGAAATCATTAACTTCTTGGAGGACTTCCCGAAGACAAAGCTGGTAATTATCGACACGCTTCAAAAGGTGCGGGATTCCAAAGGCAGCACCGGGAAAACGGGAATGTACGGCAACGATTACGACGACATTTCCTCCATTAAGCGGATCGCAGATGAGCACGATATTTCCATTATTCTCGTCCATCATCTGCGAAAACTCAAGGACGGAGACGATCCGTTCAACGAGGTGTCCGGCTCTACCGGCATCACCGGAGCGGCGGACACCAATTATGTGCTTAAGCGCAAACGAAGCAGCAGGGACGCCACCCTTCTTGCCTGCGGGCGGGATGTGGAATATCAGGAGCTGACTCTGCGGTTTCAAGACCTGAAATGGGAGCTTGTGGAGCACAAAAACACAGAAGAAATCCGCAAAGCGGAAATCCCGCAGTTTCTTTTTCGGGTAGCGGAATTTATGAAATCCCGCACCGAATGGGTAGGAACTGCCACTGATTTGATTGCAGATATGGCGGAAACCGAAACCACGCCCAATGTGGTAACCAAGTATTTAGGACAGTTTTCAAACGAGGTACTGGAACCTGCCGGGATTGAGTACCGAACCAAGCGGACAGGGCAAAGCAGGCTGATCAAGTTCATACGGCATGACGGCGGTGACGCAAATGACGGGGCAAACGATATATAGCGAAAAGTGTGTCACAAGCGTCATTACCGTCACAATTTTAAGAAAGGATTTGATGTTTATGAGAAGCAAAACACTTGGAATCAACGTAAGAGTAACACCTGCCGAGAAGGAGAAACTCAGCGAAAACGCATATTATTGCGGACTTTCTCTATCGGAATATCTGCGGAGGTTGGGACTTGGAAAAGATGTAAAAGCCGCAACCGATGAGAAAATCTACAAGACTTTTCGGCTTATCCGACAACTGAAAAAGGATTTTGAATCACTCGAAAAAAGCGAAATCCTCCATCGGATAAGCACGATAGAGGATTTCCTAAAGTAGATAATACAAGACAGCGGTTTTAGGCTGCGCTATCGTAGCGAGCAGACCGTTTGTACTCCCAAAGGTCGTAAAACGGTAAATCTCGTTAGGGCGCACCCTAATACCCCATAGAGAAAGGATGAAAAAAGATGCAACGAAGAATCAAAAAACAGTTCTGGCTTTCCCCGCAGGATGCCAGAGAGTTAAAACGCAAGGCGGAGCTTTGCGGAATTACAGAAACAGCGGTGATACGAATTCTGCTGCACGGCTACGAGCCGAAAGAAAAACCGGACGCAAGATTTTATGAAGACATGCGCCAGCTTTCCGCCATCGGCAACAACATCAATCAGCTTGCGGCGAAAGCAAATACACTCGGCTTTATTGATACGCCGATGCTGAAAGCGGAAGCCCTTCGCTGGCATCGGTTTCAGGCGGACATTGAAGCGGTGTTTCTCCGACCCGGCGAAAGCAATTTGAAATGGCAATGAGGGAGGTGAACACAATGACAAAACGAAAATCTGATTTTACTTTACCAACAAATTCGCTGGATGAGCTGTTTTCCTCGCAGGAGGAACGGGACGACGCAAAGCTGGAACGGGTGAGGGACATTCCATTAAACGAGCTTTATCCGTTCAAGGATCACCCATTTAAAATCCAAAATGATGACGAGATGAAACGCCTGATGGAGAGCATCCAGAAATTCGGGACACTTACACCGGCGCTCGCTCGTCCTTTGCCGGAGGTCGGCTATGAGCTGATCTCCGGGCACAGAAGGCTGGCGGCGTGTCAGGTGCTGGGAATCGAGACAATGCCCGTTATCGTTAGGGAGATGACAGACGATGAAGCAGTCATTGCAATGGTGGACGCCAACCTGCAACGGGAACATATTTTGCCCAGCGAAAAGGCGTTTGCCTACAGGATGAAATTAGATGCGATAAAGCATCAGGGTGTAACTTCTGCCCAACTTGGGCAGAAGTTGTTGAGTGTCGAAAAAGTTGCGAAGGACGCAGGAGAAAGTCGCAATCAGGTTAAGCGCTATATTCGCTTGACCTACTTAATTCCCGAATTACTCTCAATGGTGGACGACGGAAAAATCGCTTTCAACCCTGCCGTTGAGATTTCGTACTTAGACAAAGCCGAACAGCGGGTGCTGCTCGACGCTATGGAGCAAAACGACTGCACGCCGTCCCACGCACAGGCGATCCGCCTAAAGAAGCTTTCGCAGGAGGGGGTACTGCAAGACCAGACGATCTACGACATCCTTGCCGAGCAAAAGCCCAACCAGCAGGAGCAGTACAAATTCAAGCGGGAGGACATTCGCAAATACTTCCCCCAAAGCTATACGGACAAGCAAGTCTGCGATACGGTCATCAAGCTGTTGGAGCAATGGCAGCGCAGGCGGGAACGGGACAGGGACAGTCGCTGATTCGAACCGAAAATGTGTGCGGAGCACGACTTTCGCACAATGGAAAGAACGGCATCGGCAGGGTACAATGGCCTTGTCGGTGCCGGACTGTCCTGTGTAAAAGCAAAGAAAGGAGTTTTATCAATTGGTATCAGGACATTTACAGGTTAAAAAAGGGTATTACTACGCTGTGCTGAGCTATTACGACAGCAAAAACAAGCGGCACGTCAAGTACATATCCACCGGACTTCCCGAAAAGGGAAACAAACGTAAGGCTGAAGCGGAGCTTGTGAAAATCCGCAACGCCTTTGAGCCGCCTGCAGAGATCGGCGAGCTTTGCTCCAATATGCTGTTTGCCGACTATCTGCTTGGCTGGCTGGAGATCGTCAAGGTCAGGGTGAAACCCACCACCTTCGGCTCTTATGAGAGTATGGTGAAGCAGACCATTGAGCCGTATTTTCGGAATAAGCCGATTACCCTAAAGGACTTGGAAGCAAGACACATCCAGCAGTTTTATTCCGAAAAGCTGCGGACGGTCAAGCCTAATTCCGTGATCCACTACCACGCTGTGATTCATCAGGCGCTGAAATACGCCATGAAAACCGATCTGGTAGCGCAGAACGTGGCGATGAAGGTAGACCGCCCAAAGAAGAATGATTTCCAGCCGGTCTTTCTGGATGCGGCAGAGCTTCAGCACTTATTTGAAGTGGTCAAGGGGACAAAGCTGGAGCTGCCGGTCTTAGTCGCCGCCTTTTACGGGTTGCGCCGGGGCGAGGTGCTGGGGCTCAAGTGGGACGCCATCGACTTTGAACGGGAAACGCTGACCATCAAACGGACGGTGACCTCCGTCAATGTGGGCGGAAAAACAGAGATCATCGAGCAGGAGTCGGCAAAAACCAAATCCAGTATGCGAACCCTGCCGCTGGTGGGAAGATTCAAGGAATACTTTGCGGAGGTCAAGGCGGCGCAGGAGCTGAACAAGCAGGTCTGCGGCAACTGCTACAACT
>ENA-UOJP01000708-UOJP01000708.1-human-gut-metagenome-genome-assembly--contig:-C102-NODE-708-length-55746-cov-10.116554_pt1 | contig 55746 bp, 37 predicted proteins | sample MGYA00242353_ERZ723900 | MGnify/ENA metagenome assembly ERZ723900 | reverse complement strand
GATTGCAGGTACAGGGCACCGCTATCTCCCCGGCTGCGTGGAAACTTTATGACAATTTTGAGTGCTCGGGGCGTTTACGCGCCCGCTTATTCGCTTGTTAAGTATACCCTTTGGCAGATGATTTGTCAAGGGCGGGATCGGGAAAGAGACCGGACAAATCCTTCCTGCGCCGTGGGGAAGGAAATCCCGGCAAGAGACAGCTTTTCCAGGTCCATCTGCAAATTGCGCGGACAGGAGGCAAAGCGCTGGCGGTCCGGTACCAGCCGGGGATCGGAAGCGTTTTGGATAGACGCGGCTGGGACGCGGTTACAGGCGTTCCCGGAAACGCCGCTGCTGCTGTTCCCGGGATCGCCGCTATTTTGGCCGTCCGCGCCCGCGCCGCTGTTACAGCCGTTCCCGGGATCGCCGCTATTTTGGCCGTCCGCGCCCGCGACGCTGTTGCCGCCGTTTCCGGAAGCGCCGCGCAGAAGGCTGAGGAACATGGCCGCGGTCTCGTAAGTGTTTAGGGGATTGGGGCTTCCGAAGTTGTACACCCCGGGCGTAAGGTCCAGAGCCGCCTCCATGTTAATGGCCACGTCCCACACATCCGTAAGGGACCGGCGGTCGTAAACGGGAAATACCAGGCGCGCATCGGGGTCCGGGTTGTCCAGGAGGCCGCGCAGGGTTGTGACAAGATTTCCATGCTTTTCCGGTCCGGGCTTTCCGGTGTCGTACATCCAGCTCAGGCGCAGGCTGACGGTATCCGGACAGGCGGCGGCGCAGCGCTTTTCAGCCTCCAGCTTCTGCCGCCCATAAACGCCGGAAGGATACAGTTTTTCGCTCTCGCGGTGCGGCACGGGAGACGCGGTGCGGACGTTGTCAAAATACACCTGATCGGAACTGCAGAAGATCAGCTTCGCGCCGGAGGCGCGGCAGGCTATGGCAATATTTTCCGCGCCGATTACATTGACCGAATAGGAAAATTCCGGTTCCCGTTCGCAGCGGCCCGTATCGGAGACCGCGGCGCAGTGGATCACGTAATCGGGCCTGACCTGACGGAACAGCGCCAGGAGCCCGGCGGCGTCACGGATGTCCGGCGCACGGCCTGATAGCGGATATACATGGTAAGGGGATACTGCGTCCGGCTCTGTTTGCGGGAAATGCGGGGCCGCGGACGTCCCGGCGGAAAAGCGGCGGACCAGACGGGAGCCCAGGAAACCGCCCGCCCCGGTAATCAGGATTGTTTTCACAGTGCCGGTTCACCCCGCTTCTTTTTCGGTTTTTTCAGACGCAGAGCCCGAAAAAATTCCTTCATCATGGCGGAGCACTCTTCCCCAAGGACCCCGATTTTCGTCTCCACCTGGTGGTTAAAACCGTCCTCGTGGAGCATGTCCAGGACCGACCCGGCGCAGCCCGCCTTGGGGTTCATGCAGCCGATCACCACCTGGGGCACCCTGGCCTGGACAATGGCCCCGGCGCACATGGGGCAGGGTTCCAGCGTCACATACAGGGTGCAGTTTTCCAGCCGCCAGTCTCCCATTTTTTTACAGGCCTTGCGGATAGCGATAATCTCCGCATGGGAGAGCACATTTTGATCCACCATGCGCCGGTTATAACCCCGGGCGATTATTTTATCTTCATATACGATTACGCAGCCGATGGGCACTTCGCCCAGAGCGGAGGCTTTTTTGGCCTGCCGGACGGCTTCCTTCATATAGCGTTCGTCTGTTGTCATGGCATTCCTCTGAATTCTGTCCGTCTTGTTCCGGCCGGACGGTTGTGGTATACTTTAGGATGTGTTTTGAAATTGCGGGCCGCGGGCATTTCCGGGCGAGTTCCTTCATGCAAAGGGCGGACGTGAATTTCAAATGTACGTTGAATATTATATCGGAATTTTACGGGATTGAAAAGTAATATCCCCGGAATGGAGCGAAAAGATGAAAATTTGCGGGTTACAGAAAACGACGTTGTTGGATTTCCCCGGCCACGTGGCCGCCACGGTCTTTACGGGAGGCTGCAATTTCCGCTGCCCGTTCTGCCACAACAGCGAGCTGCTGCCGGGAACGGTGGATGCGGAGTATGAGACAGGGGAGGTATTGGACTTTCTGAGAAAACGGAAGGGTATTCTGGAGGGGGTCTGCATCACCGGAGGCGAGCCCACGCTGCAGCCGGATTTGGAGGATTTCATCCGCAGCGTACGGGAGCTGGGACTTTTAGTGAAGCTGGACACCAACGGCTATAAGCCGGATCTGCTGCGGGACCTCTGCGGGAAGGGACTGCTGGATTTCGTGGCTATGGATATCAAAGCGGGGCGCAGCCGTTATGCGGCCGCGGCCGGTGTGGACGGTATGCGGTTGGAGCGCATCGACGAGAGCATCCGGTTTCTGCTGGAGGGCAGCGTGCCCTACGAGTTCCGCACCACTGTGGTGCGGGGGCTGCACACGGAGGAGGATTTTAAGGAGATCGGGCCGTGGATTAAGGGCTGCGGGGACTATTACCTGCAGAATTTCACGGAGAGCGGGCAGGTGCTGGAGCCGGGGGTATTTTCCGGTTTCGGGAAGGAGGAGCTGGAAGGGTTTGCGCAGCTCGTAAGACCCTATGTGGGCCGGGCGGCGTTGCGGGGGATTGACTATTGAGGGAGTTGGCAGAGACGGACGTTTGCAGCCTCCCGGAAGGTTAAAAAGGGCCGGATTTCCAGGCGGGGCATAACCGGTGCCCCGGCGGAAATCCGGCCTTTTGGCGGATCAGCTCAGATTATCCAGCCTGATATCGGTGTACCAGTAGCCGAACCGGCCGTTGCCGGTGGGCTGCTTCTGAGCCAGCACAAAATGGGGGAAGCCAAACATGGAAGCCATGTATTTTTCATTGCTGTAGTAGTTGCCGGGCACGCCCAGAAGATAGCGCGTACCGCCCGAGGTGGTGTCCACCTTGGCTAAAATCAGATAGCGGTAGTTGTAATAGCCGTGGAGCAGGAAACTGTTGTTTCCATAAGTCCATGTCTCTCTGGGCAGCAGACCGATGTCCTGGGGTTTGATCGTGAGGATTTCACATTCCCCGGCGCACTCAAAGGCGTGAATCTTCGGATAGCGCTTGCGGAATCCTTCCCATATTTGCAGGGGTTCCACGCTCTCACGCTCTTCCTCCTCCAAACGTTCCAGTTCTTCCGGGTTACCCAGAATCAGCTCTTCCCGGCCGGAAGTGATTACCGGCTCCTGAACGGTCCCGCTGTTCTCCGGGATTGTGTCGATTACCTCCTCGTAGGTGCCGGTGTCTGTCTGCGGCTGCATGGAGACGGAGGTGTCGGAGCGGCGGTCGGACGGCTGGGCCATCGGTTGGGCGGTCGGCTGGCGGTCAGGCTGCGGATTGGCCGCGGATTGGCGCGCTGACTGCATGAAGCGCTGCCGGACCGTAGATTGATGGCCAGACTGCGGCGTCTGGGCCGCGGGCTGGCCGCTGGGCTGCATGGGGCGCTGAGTGGCAGGCTGGCCGCCGGGCTGCATGGGGCGCTGAGTGGCAAGCTGGCCGCCGGGCTGCATGGGGTGCTGGGCGGTGGGCTGGCCGCCGGATTGCATGGGACGCTGGGTGGCGGGCTGACCGCTGGGTTGCATGGAACGCTGAGCCGCGGACCGGTTGCTGGATTGCTGCCATGGCTGCCGGGAGTTGAATTGGCGGGCGGGCTGTGCGGCCTGCTGCGGTGCGGGCTGAACGCCGGACGGCTGTGCGGCCTGCTGCGGCGCGGACTGACCGCCAGACGGCTGCACGGCCTGCTGCGGCGCGGACTGACCGCCGGACGGCTGCATGGCCTGCTGCGGCGCGGACTGACCGCCGGACGGCTGCATGGCCTGCTGCGGCGCGGACTGACCGCTGGACGGCTGCATGGCCTGCTGCGGCGTGGATTGACCGCTAGACGGCTGCGCGGCCTGCTGTGGTGCGGGCTGACGGTCAGGGCGTTGGGCGGTCTGCGACGCCGCGGGTTGGCCGCCGGGCTGCCGGGCGGTTTGTACCGGCATAGGGCGACGGCCGGGCCGCTGGGTGAATTGCTGCGGCATGGGACGGCCGCCGGGCTGCTGGGTGGCCTGCTGCGGCGCGGATTGGCCGCCGGGCTGCTGGGCGGACGTCTGCGGCGCGAATTGGCTGCCGGGCTGCTGGGCAGACGGCTGCGGCGCAGATTGGCCGTCGGGCTGCTGGGCGGGCGGCTGAGCGGTCTCCATCTGTGGCGACGGCTCAGCGCCGGGTTGCATTCCCTCCTGCTGATCCGTGGGCTGGCCGGGGCGAAGCGGACGGGCCGCGGTTGGAGACTCCAGACGAATAAAGTCCATCTCTTCCGGCGCCGGACCTGTCTGCAAAGGATTTTCCGCCTGCCACTCTGAGCGCGGTCTGCCTGCGGACTGAGCGGAACGGGCGCGGCTGTAAGGCGGCATATCCGGCAGAATCAACTGCTGGTTTATTCCGGTTCCACGTTCCACGCCGCATTTGGCGTCTGACAGAAAACGCGGCTGGGGCGGACGGCCCGCCGGCTGCGTCCACTGCATTGCCGGAACGGGCGAAGCCGGCTGCCTGCGCATATCTGCGCGCTGATTGGCGGAATACGGCTCCGCCTGGTTCTGCTGCGGGTTCAAAACGCCGGCCCGTGTAAACTGCGGTTCCCGCAGCGGTGGGAAACCGCCGGTACGCTGGAACACAGCGTTTTCCGTATTATCTGTATCCACGGCCGGGCGTTCTGAGGTCATGCGGTCCGGGATTTTGGCAGCGGCTCCGGCCTGTTTTCCGCCAACACCATATTCTTCTTCCGTTCTGGCTGCGCTGTTCTCTCCGTAAATAATGGATTCCCGCACCGGCATGAAGTGACTTCCGCCGGATTGGACCGGCTCATTCGCACCCGTTTGGACCTCGGCGGAAGTCTCGTTCCGGGAAATCAGAACACCGCCGCTGGAATATGCGTAATCTTGTGTTGAGCGTCCATTTTTCTCCGAACCGGCATTTTGATGCCGAACTTCTCCGGCATCCTGGCTCCGGTCAGATACACCTTCCCCGATGCCCTTCTCTTCCGCTTCCGAACCGGCCGGAAACTCTGCATTTTCAGAGACAGCTTCGCTGTAGGAAAGCTCCGACTCTATAATCAGGCCGGAAGTCTCCGCTCCACGGAACCCGGTATCCATGCCCTTGGACTCCGTATCTGCTTCACCGGCCCCGGCATCCGTTCCTTCGGCCCAGACATCCGCGGCTTCTGCTCCGATATCTGCTCCATCCGCCCCGGTATCCGCTTCTTCTGCCCAGGCATCTGCGGCTTCGGCTCCAATATCCCCTTCGTCGGTCTCAGAATTTATTCCTTCGCCCCAGGTACTCCCAGCTTCGGCTTCGATCGTTTCCCCGTTGACCTCAATATTCATTTCGCCGGCCCCGGAGTCAGCGGCCATCCCGGCTGTCCCGGCATCGGTTTCCCCGGCTCCAGTTTCTGGTTCCGCAGCTTCTGCCTCTGCTTCCCCGGCATCGATATCGGTTCCTGCTGCGCCAAGCGGTGTATTCTCATCCCCGGCATCCACTTCGTCACCGCCGTCATTTGCCGATGCGCCGGAATTTTCACCTTCCTTGTCCGCGTTTCCCTCTTTCGAAGGCCCGGACCCGGACTGCGCTTCCACCGGCTGCCCTTCCTCCGGGCTGCCTGCGATTTCCCGGTCCATCTCCGCGGCGATTTCCTCCGCTTTTTTATGTATCTCCTCTTCCTCGCTGATGTCGCGGCGGCTCTTGGATGTCACATCCGCCAGCTCTACCTCGGCCGCGTGGGCCACTGCATCCTCCCAGATGGTGGTGTAGCAGCGCCAGCCGTCCGACGGCTCGTGGATGCTCAGGCCATAGCAGGAATCCATTCCAATCCCGGAATCCGCTACATTTTCCACCGGAATTACTGCGCGGAACTCTCCGGCCCCGCTGCGGATAAAAATATTCCCCAGGCTGATCTCCCTGCCCGGCGCCAACAGATACACCCCAAGGTCACTGCCTCCTACATAGACTTTTTTGACATTGACGCTGAGCTTGCACTGTCCGCCCCGCGACTCCAGTTTGACAAAGCCTATATTTTTACCCTTCACCTCGCCCTCATAGGCGTAGATGTAAGAAATCAGTCTCCGATAATTTGACATACTCTCACTCCTCGCACGGTTGGTCCGCAGTCTATCTCTGCTTTTTATTAATATTTTATGCGTTACCCCCTTGAAAGTATGTTAGAAAAATGTTATCCTGTATTCAAGAAATTTAGAAAAATATTTTCAGAATCATTTTTCCACCAGGGGATTTTGTATCCGGGCACAATGTATTTTAATAAATATATATGAAAGGCGGCAAAAACTATGAAGCTCTACAAAGCAAAAGACTACGAGGACATGAGCAGAAAAGCGGCAAATATCATTTCCGCACAGGTGACTTTAAAACCGGACAGCGTTCTGGGCCTGGCCACCGGTTCCACCCCCATCGGCACCTACAAGCGTCTGATCGAGGGCTACCGGAACGGCGATCTGGATTTTTCCCAGGTAAAGAGCGTAAACCTCGACGAGTACCGTGGACTGACCAGAGATAACGACCAGAGCTACTACTATTTTATGTACAACAACCTGTTCAAGGATATCAACATCGACCTGAATAACACCAACATCCCGGACGGCACCGAGCCGGACAGCGAGAAAGAGTGCGCCCGCTACGAGGCGGTGGTTGAGAGCATGGGCGGCGTGGATATCCAGGTGCTGGGACTGGGCCACAACGGCCATATCGGTTTCAACGAGCCTGCTGACGAGTTCCCCAAGACCACGCACTGTGTGGATCTGACCGAGAGCACCATTGAGGCCAACAAGCGTTTCTTCGCGGATGTCAACGATGTTCCCCGCCAGGCTTACACCATGGGAATCAAGACCATTATGAGCGCGAAAACGATCCTGCTTCTGGTCAGCGGCGCGGACAAAGCACAGATCCTGCACGACTGCCTCTGCGGCCCCATCGTTCCCCAGGTTCCCGCTTCCATCCTTCAGCTGCACGGCGATGTGATTGTGATCGCGGACGAGGCGGCAATGTCCAAATTCTAAGTAACATCGAACATATCGGCATTTTAGGCCGGAATTCTGCCATCAGAATTCCGGCCTTTTTTGTAAGAAAACCTTAAAACGTTTTTTCCCGCGCTCCGCTATAATAATGATAAGGAGCAACCGACACAGAGGGAGGGATATCTTATGAGAAATAACAGAAGGGCATGGATGGTACCGGCAGTGATTGCGCTGGGGCTGCTTCTGGCCGCCTGCGGACGCCAGGGAATGGAGCATATGACCGGGTCCGGTCCGGCAGAAACGGCGGGTAACGGCGCGGCCGGGGCGCAGGCGGGTAAGGGCGCGCAGGACGGCGACAGCGCTCAGAGCGGCAACGACGCTCAGGACGGCGACGGCGCTCAGAACGGCAACGGCGCTCAGGACGGTAACGGAACGCAATCCGGGACCGGAACGCAGCCGGGTTTTGGCACTCCGGGAACTGACGGAGCACAGGCAGACGGCACGGGAGGCCAAAATCAGGCGGGAACCGGCGCTTCCCAGGCAGGCCGTAAGAATACCGGCGCGTCACAGTCCAAAGTGACGGCCGAGATGATCGGCGGCAGCTACTTCAAGTCCGGCGACTTCACCTACCGGCTGCGCGTTACGCCCGGCACCCCGGAAAACCCGGATTTCCCCGTGCTGGAATTTGTAAAACGGGACCCCAATTTTTCCAACGCCTTTTCTATGCTGCACACCTTCCGGCTGGATGCCCCGGCTGCGGACGGCACCTACACGCTTACAGACTCGGCGGGCGGGCAGGCCGGAAGTTCCTTCACCATTGACTGGACGGTGGGCGGACCCGTGGTACTGCACGGGGAAATGGAGGAGGCCGGGACTTACTATCCCGTGGATGGGAACCTGATGATGCCGGAGCTTTTTGCCCGTCCCTTAAACCAGTCGGACCTGATCGGCCTGACCCAGGATGAGTTGAAGCTTATGCGCAACCAGTTCTACGCCGTGTACGGAAGGGAATTTAAGACGGAGGCGATGAAAACTTATTTCGAGAGTCAGCCGTGGTACAAGGCGCGTTTTGGCGCAGACGGTTTTAACGAGCTCCTGCTGGGCGGCCTTGAACGGCGGAATATCGCGTTTTTGAAGGCGGCCGAGGACTCCTTCGACGAAGCGCAGGCGCGGGAGATAAAATCGGGTTACGCGGCCCTGCCACCGGCTCCCTATGAGGACCTGCTGCCGGAGCGCGGCGAAATATGGGTGGAGCTGTACTCCGATGCCGGACATACCGTGGACCGCGGCCTCTACTACCAGGCAAAGGGCACCATTTCCGTCCCCATCACAATCACCCGGGACCAATATATTTCTCTGAATGAAGGGACGCAGCTGGAGCTGGTTTCCGACGGACTCACCGGCGAAACGGTAGTCCTCAAACAAGCGCAGGACACCCAGTACGGGGATTATGTGCTGATCGACCCGAAGAATCCCGACGAGGCAAGCGGCACTTACGTCAATTTCTCCTATGAGCCCTATTCTCAAACCTTCAGCATGTGGACGGACAGCGTGGACACGGTGTTTAAGACAGTTTATGAAGGTAACGTATTCGTGTTAAAGGGCGCCTGCGAGGAATATTACAATTACTTCAACCTGTCGGAACGTCCACAGGGCGCGGGGGCCTTCCGCGTGATGGAATTCAATGAAAACGATCCCTATGGCCCGTCGCCCTATATGGGGAACCAACTCGTAACCGATGCCAAGGGGTACGTCAAAGCGCTGTATTTTATGGGCGATTAAAGGCGTACACGTACCTGTAACCGCACATTCAAACACAGATCGGCGCAAAAAAGCGGGCCGGAAGCCTACATCTCACATCCAGGCTTCCGGTCCGCTTTCTCATTTCCGTTTCGTTTCTATCAGGTCATATCTTCAAAATCCGACTCATACTCCAGCACATCCGAATCCTGCTGCTGGATATCCTTACCCTCAAAGTTTCCGCCGTTCACTTTAACTTTGATCGTCTTAAGCTCGAAGTTGTCGATAAAGGTGTTGCCCACCTCTGCCAAAAGCATGCGGTCGGAACAGCCCTCCTCGCTCTTTAACTGGCTTAAATCCAGCGTCGCCGTGGCTGTCTCGCCCTCGCCCTCGATCTCGAAGCTCAGCACCTTGGTTCCCTTGGTCAGCACGCCGTACTCCACCAGCTTGTCCACCAAAAGCTGTGCATCCAGGCCCTCGGTGTCCAGCGCGTCCATATCCTGGACAATTCCATCGCTGTCGTCGCTGCCATGGTATATCGAAATCACCGCCACCGGCTTCACGTTGGGATCCGGCACCTTGTCGCTGGCTCCGCCTGTGGTCATGGGGATGGTCTCCATATCGGCTGCGGCCGCGGCCGTGGTATTCTCTTTCTGCTTTTCAGTCGTTGGTGTGCACGCTGCCAGTGCAAATGCCATAGCCGCCAGCATAACGCCCATCATCAATTTTTTCATAGTAGTAGTTGCCTCCTTTAGTCCTCTTCAGAAGCCTCTGAACCAGGAATTCAGCTTTGTTACCGCCTTAATCAGAACTTCTAACTCTTCCTCGGTCAATTCATTGATCACGCCGTCGATCATGGCTTTGTGGAATTTGGCGTGGTGTTCAAACACTTCCTTGCCCTTTTCCGAGAGGGAAATCAGTACCACTCTCCGGTCCTCCTCGCTGCGCTGCCGGACAACGTAGCCCTTTTTTACCAGGCTGTTCACGGATATGGTCAGAGTGCCGACCGTCACGGACAGCTCCCTGGCGATGGACGACATATTTTTAGGCGCGTACACGCCGATCGCCTCGATCACATGCATATCGTTGTTCGTTATATCGGGATATCCCAGCGCGCGGACCGCCTTCTGTTCTATCCCCGTAATGTCGCGAAACAGGTTCACCAATACATCGTTCAGCGTCTCGTACGTTCCCACGATTTTTCCTTTCATTTCCCGCTTCAAAAAAGCTTCTTTCTGATTGTACAGTATTTTACAGGTTCGCACAACCCCCAAAATCCTTATGAAATTCTTAAAAGGCTGTGATTTTTTTGTGTCTTTTCCATTTTTATCCAGCTATTCAAATACATACCGCGAAAAGGCCTCCCCGCGCTCCTCAAAATTGCGGAAAATGCCGTAGCTTGCGGCTGCCGGAGACAATACGCAGCTGTGTCCCGGTCTGGTCACGGACCTGGCGGCCCGAACCGCCTCCTCCAGATGGTCCGCCAGGATCAGGCGGTCCCTTCCGGCGAACTCCGGATAATCCCGGCCGATCTCCTCATAGATCCGCCGTCCGGTGGCTTCCATCAGCACGATATGAGGAACCGGACACCCGGACAGGAACTGAATCAGCTCCCCGTAGTCAATCCCCCGGTCCATGCCCCCGATCAGCACGGTGTCCGCGTCCGTCAGGGTTTTCAGCGCCTGGATGGTGGTGGCGCAGATGGTGGAAATGGAGTCGTCATAATATTTCACGCCGTCCCTCTGGCCCAGATACTGAAGGCGGTGGGGCAGCGGCTCGTAGGATTTGAGGCCCTCCGTGAACGCGGCCTCGCCGATGCCCAAAAGTCCGCACACAGCGTACACCACCGCGATATCGAAATAGTTGTGCTGGCCCAGAAGCCGGATCTCCGTCTCCGGGATGCGGTAGCGGCTGCCGCCGTAATCCACAAATGTTCCATTTTCGCCGCAGTTATCCACATTGACGTCCGCATCCGGGCAATTTGTCCCCACGCGGATCAGCCGCGACGGGCATTCCCCCGGCTCAGGGAGACATTGCACATTGCATACAAGAATGTCGTCCGAACCCTGGTTGCGGAAAATGCGGTGCTTGGCCGCCACGTATTTCTCCATGGTGCCGTAGTGGTCCAGATGTTCCTCGTGTATATTGATCAGCACGCCGATGTGGGGCGATACCGTCATGTATTCCAGTTGGTGGCAGGACAGTTCAAAGACGATCCTGGTGTCCGGGCCGATCTCCTCCAGGTGGTCGAAGGCCGGAATTCCGATATTTCCCATCACCACGCAGTCCTGCCCCGCGCTCTTTAGCACGTGGTACAGCAAGGAGGTGGTGGTACTTTTCCCCTTGGTGCCGGTGATGCCGATGATCTGGTCCCGGAACAGGTGGAAAAACAGCTCCGCCTGGGACAAAATGGCGCAGCGGTAGGACTCTATGGGGCGCTCCAGCACGATTCCGGGGCTTTTGAACACCACGTCGTAGTCGTCCAGACAGTTCTGATAATGATCCCCGGTGATCCAGCGCGCCCCGTCCGCGTCCACGGCGGCGGGCTTCTGGTCCGCGATATCCACACAGGCGCAGGTTCCCAGCTGCTTTAAGACCTGCCAGGTGGACTGGCCCTCCCGGCCGAAGCCCAGCAGCAGAACACGTTTATTGTGGACCCATGGGTCGATTCGTTCAATCACGTCATTATCTCCTTATCCTATGGCATTGTCTGTACAAGCCACACAGTTACGCTTTACCAGCGCGGCAAAGGGCTCCGGAACCAGGTTCTCATCGTCGTAATAGGCAAAATACCGGTCTCTCCCAGCCTTTCTTCCCGCATACATTCCAGATTGTTTGTAGTGCCTCAGCAACAGTGGAAGCGGTTCCCCCTCTTCCTCCATGCGGTCAATGGTCAGCACCAGCGCCGCATTGATTTCGTCGCGGCTGCCCACGCACTCAAACGGCTTCTCTTCCTCAATGCCCACCAGTTGATCCAACGTAAACGTCATGGACGAATCCTCCAGCATATTTGTTCCGAAAATAGCCCTCACCTCGTCCGATGTCAGAAATGGCGACAAAATCAAATAGACGAACAGGCACTTGGGGCAGTGACCGCACCAACTGTCCGTCTTGCTGCCTGCATTACAGCTGCGGAATACGCCGTGATAGAGCTTCTGCCTGGCAAAGAACCTGGCAATCTGAAACTCGCTGAGAGGCCTTAACAGACTGAAGTAGTAAGCGCTTCCTGGCAGATATTCCGCCGCATATTGGTGGAAATCCCGTTCAAATTTGAAGCTCTTGGAATATTGATGGTTTACCGTGCTCCCCAAAACCGTACTCTCATTGGCGCTGGATTCATTGGACAGCGCCACATATGGCAGATGCAGAAGCTTCGCCCCGATCAGGCCGGAAAATGCCACCAGGGCGGAAAACGGTGTATGTCCATTCAAATACCCCTTCTGATTCAGCTCCAGCATATTTTGATCCAAAGTGCGTCTGACCTCCATGAGATGACCACCGTCCAGGCCTGCAACCTCTGCGGTGTGGACAGTAGCACCTCTGGGATTGATGATATATCCGTAGAGCGGCGCGCCGGACTGGCGCAAAAGCTCCAGCGTCACCACAGAGTCCTTGCCCCCGCCGATGGGAACCAGAATGCCGGAAATCTCAGAAGCCACAGTAAAATCTTCTGCCACCTGCTCACAGGCAGTCTGGTCCGCACTGTCCTCGCAGATAATCTCCATAAAATCATCCGGATTTACATTGTCGATCTGATTCACATAGAAAAACTCACCCAATCCATTGTAATACAGGTCTTTCCACCAGCGGATCTGCTTCTCATCCAGTGCGCCTGCCTCCACAACCACCTGGGGGGAACAGGTGATTTTCCAATAGCTGACCAGCTCTACCATGCCCAGCGAAAAGACCATACGTTCCATCAGCCCGTCCACGGCCGTCCCGTCGGCACATTCCGGCCTGGGGAACGTCCAGCAGGGCGCAAATGAGCTGAGCCCTTCGATCTCAAAGTGATATGTAACCCCGAGTGCAGTGCCTGTCTCCTCTATCTCGTATCCTCTGTAGAAAAACCGCGGAAAACGGCGGCGCAGAGTCTCATATTGCTCCATTTTGGCTCCTTTTTCATGACAAAACCCGCTGTATATGCACCGTCCTCTGTACTATGCCGGCGCCGATACACAGCGGATCTCCTATTTTCTTATGGCTATTATAGTAAAAAACCCTGGATTTTGCAATGTTTTCTTTGGCTTCGGCCTTTACATCACCCCCGCCAGCACCACGCTGGCCGCCACCCCCGCCGCGGTTGCGATCAGCGCCCCGGCCAGGGTGTAGCGGGTTTTGGTGATGCCCGCGGCGCCGAAGTACACGCTCATACAGTACAGCACCGTCTCCGTGCTGCTCATCAGCAGGGAGGCGATCAGCCCCAGGTTGGAGTCCGTTCCGAACTCCTTGAAAATGTCCAGCACCAGGCCCGTGGCCGCGGAGTTGGATACCAGGCGCACCAGGATCACCGGCACGATCTGGGGCGGCAGGTGGACCAGGGCCGCAGGGGCTTTTAACACCTCCCCCAGAAAGTCCAGGAAGCCGGAGGCCCGCAGCACCCCCACGGACACCATCAGCGCCACCAGCGTGGGCAAAATGCCCGCCACGGTCCTCATCCCCTCCTTGGCTCCTTCCAGAAAATCGTCCATCACCGGCCGCCCTGAGAGCAGCCCGAACCCGATTATGTAAAATATCATCAGCGGAACCATACATTCCGACAGAAAAATCAATATTTGCATTTAAACACCCCGCGGCTTCCGTCCATCGATGCATCTTATTCCGGAGGCCGCGGTTCCATTCCCACTGACCCAAACAATGGGTCACATCCGCCCGGAGCACTAAAAAACAGCAGCCCCACGGGATTTCCCGCGGGACTGCTGTTTCTGTCGAATTTTCTAAATAATCTGCGCTTCGGACGATCCGTATTCCGCACCGCCCGCATTCTAGGCTGTCCGTGCCGTTTTGCCCGCCGTTTACCGGTCAGGCCGCCGTTTCTTCTGCAAAGCCAGGTACACGCCCATGAGCGCGGTGGAGATCAGCGCCGCAAGCCCTGCGGCCGCATTTACGATCTCGCCGGTCTTGGGCAGTCCAGCCAGCGGTACGTCGTCGTCCAGAATGATGGTCTCGTTGACCGGTGGCTGGGGCAGATTGGCCAGCGGCACATTTTCGTCGTTGATAACCGTCACGCTGCGTTTTCCGGTGGAACCTCCACCGCCGCCTCCGCCGCCGTTTCCGCCGCTGTGGGTGATCTTCTGATCCTCCACCTGGATGAGGCTGTGTTTTGTCCCGTCCGTTGTGAAGGATGGGATGTCACTGTTGATTTGGTAGCCCGAAGGCGCCGTTTTCTCAACCAGCGTGTAGGTTCCGGCAGGCAGGCGTTTGATCACGAACGCGCCGTTCTCGTCTGTGGTAAACCGGCTCGCTTTTTCCTCCTCCTGAACATACCCGTCAAAGCTTCCGTCCTTCAACAGCACGTAGCCCTTCTGGGATTTGAGGATGAATTCCGCTCCCGCCAGCTTTGTCTCTGCGTTGCTCTTGCTCACCTTCACCACCGTTGTCTCATGAGGGGTGTTGGCGATGGGACCCATGGCGTCCTTCTCCAGCGCCAGCTGGTCCGTGGTGTAGGAAATCGTGCGGTCGGCGCGGCTGATGGTGAACACTCTCACCTCCGGCGCGCTTCCCAGAATATAACCGTCGGGCGCTTTTATCTCGGTCAGCGTGTAGGTGCCGTAGGGCAGTTCCGTCAGGACGGCGGTTCCGTCCGTCGCACCATGTTCCGTGCTGCCCGCAATGGTAAAGCGCAGCGTGGTTCCGTCAACCGTTACCGCCTGAACGCCCGTTAAGCCGTCCGGCTCGCTGTTCGCAGCCTTAGCCAGGTAATTCTCCCACGCGCCCTCCACATTTGTCCTGGACGCAGTGAGCTCAAACCTCGCTCCCGCCAGCGCTGCGCCGGTCTCGCTGTCCGCTTTGGTCACTTTCAGCGTTCCGTCGCCGTATTTGTTGGTGACGCTGGCCTCGGTTACGCCCCACGGGATATACCAGCTGGCGTCCGCCCGGTCCTCGGACATGGGCCGGATATTGGAGCTGGCCACCGCGCCGTAGGTCATATAGTCGTCCGGGGTGGACTCTTCCACGATCACGTAGTACAGATAGTAGTAAAGTCCCTCGAACTTCAGGGTTCCGTCCGCTCCGGTGGCCCCGCGGCCCACAAACTTACCGCTGCCCTCGTCCGCTTTCCCTGTGTCAAAGGCCCTGGCTTCTTCCTCGTTGTCAAAGGGGCCGTACAGGGCGAATTCCGCCCCTTCCAGCGTTTCCTTCGGATCTCCCTCCCCGTATTTGGTGATGGTCAGATCGCGGTAGGGAATCAGGCCGAAATCCTTGGTCTGATCCCAGTTCTCCGTGTCGCCCCACAGGAAGAATTGTTCGGAGACATAGCTGTCCGCCGTGCCGTTGGTCACAAAGTTGTTGTCCTGAGTCTCGCTGGGGTACGTCCCCGCCTTCAGCTCAGAGGGTTTGCGCGACATGCCGCCTTCGGCGTTGGAAATGCCTTTGCCGTTCACCGTTGTCGCGGTTTTCTTTAAATACATTCCGGGAATGATGTCGGCGCTCCCGTCGCCCCCGGTGATAATGGTCAGCCGGTTTGTCTGAGGATTCAGCCCCTTTAACGCGCCTGGCTTCAGTTCGTTTCGGATCGTGTTGAGCGCTCCGTCGTCGTCCATGGCCGCGTACAGGTTTTCCTCATCGTGAGGCTGCGCAGGCAGCAGGCCCGAGAACAGGAACCGTCCGGTCCGGTCCAAAACGCCCGAAGGCTTCGCCGTCTCGTTGGGTACCGCCGGGATCGCCTGGGATACGGAGGCCACGGACACCGTGTTCTTCTCCTCGCCGCTGGTGTTCAGCCTGATTCTGAAATACTGGTTTTCCACCAGCTTCTGCAAATCGGACACGGACGTGCCGTACTGGTCGTCGTCCTGGAGTCCGTTGCCGTTGGCGTCGATCCAGATCCGGCCGCCCACGCCTACTCTGGCGGGGGTCAACACGGCCTGAACCATGTTGCTGGTCACATCCTGGAACGCCAGCTCCTCCGGGTTTTCGTTGGACATATGGTAGTAGGACATGGAGAACCGGTTCACCGCGTAGGTGTAAGCGATGCGCTCCAGCTCCTGGGCCGAGTTGATCTCCTGCACATCCGCCTTGAATTCCAGCACGGCGCTCTCGCCCGTCTTCAGATGTTGATCCTCGGGGAGCGTGATATCCGCCATCACCGCAACCGGGTTGGTTCCGGTCCAGTTATCCTGCAATACCCAACCGTGATCTTCCGGGTTGTCGTATTTCTTCAGCACGCTCTGGTCCATGGCCGTCTCGCCGTCCCCGGTAAAGTAGTAAATCCGGTAGTTATCCGGTTCGATCACCGTTTTCGCGCCCTCCGCGTCCACTTTGTACACGGTAAACGCAGTGCCGCCGTCCACGTTGAATCTCCACTGGCTGCTTCTGCTGGTTCCCTTGAAGTCCTCCATCTCGCTGGGTCTGGGCAGGGAATCCGCCAGGCGCAGCCTGGTGATCACCGTCTTGTTGGCTTCCGCCGACGTGTTCTTGGCAATCAGATGATAAATGATGCTGCCGTTCTCGTCGGGCGTTACCTTGGCGCTCACCGGCTCGGACACGAAGGCGCTGTCCAGGTTGCCCTTACCCTCCTTCAGAAGGGTGATGTCGGAGTTGGTGTTAAATGTGTTCTGCCGGTAGTTGTAGGTGTAGCCGTTGGCCTTGTTCCACAGTCCCAGCGTGTCTTTTGCAATGTCGTTGATGTCCGGGTATTCATTGGGCCAGTTGGTTCCCGTTTTCTCTTCCTGCCACTTGAAGGTGGCTCCGCCCGGGTTGCTTGCGAAAATATCTTTGGTCAGGCGGCTGGTGACATACATGGAATCCGTGGCGGCCCCCGTGTTGTTGATCACCGCGTTGCCGACCTCGGCCTCAAAGGTCACGACCACCTTGTCGCCGTTTGTCAGGTTGTGGTGCGGCAGCGATACCACCAGATACTCAATTCCCTCGCTGTCGTAAATCACACTGATCTGATCCGGCTCGATCTCCGTACCGTTCATGCGCACTTTGACCGTGTCATCCACAGCGTTTACGCCGATGGGCAGCCGGTTTACAAAGACCGGTCCCACCATCTCGCTGCGGATCGATTCGCCGCTGACATTTTCCAGCGTCATGGTGTAGGTCAGCTTGTCGCCAACCTTGATATTGCCGGTAGCGGTATCCGCGGGCCTGGTGTTATTGGCCACGTCCAGCCGTGTGGAAACGGTGGGAATATCCGGCTCCAGCACACGGACATCGTCAAACGAGTCTCTGCCCATGGTATATTCCTGGTGGGTTCCGTCGCTTAAATATTTGCTGTACTTCACCGCCACATTGGCGCTGTTGCGGATCCTGCCGATGACCTGGACCGCCTGGGAGTTGTACGGCTGCTGGTACAGCACCGCCTCTGCCCGGATGGTTCCGGGGTTGAAATTCTGGCCCAGGGCGTAACCGCTCTGCTCCTTCATCCGCGCGTCCTCGTAAGTGACCGTAAAGCCCTTCACTCCCGCTTCCGCTCCCAGATCCAGGGTCCAGCTGTCCTCCAGGTCAAACGTGTGCTCGTAGGTGTTCTGGGAGCCGTCAAAATGCTCCGTGGTAACCGTCGCGGTGATAGCTCCCGCCTCCACGGCCACCTCGTCCCGGACAATAAAGCTGTCGTGGGACGGCATGGGAATCACCAGCTCCGTGAAGGAGTAGTTATCCCTTGTGTAAATATCGTAGGCCAGGTCGTTTCCATCCGGCCCCTGCATGGTAAGCCCGGTGTCGGTCAGCGCAAAACGCTCGATGGTTCCGTTGTTTCCCTTGCCCGTAATCTCATCGCCAAGGACCGGCGTGAGCTCATAGCGCACCGTCTGGCCGTCGTTCCACCACAGGTTCTCCAGCACGCCTTCGCGGCCCGCCTCAACCTCCTGGCCGTTCACAGCCGCAACCTGTTTGTTCAGCTCCACGGTGGGAGCGATGCGCAGGTTGGAGAATTCATAGGTGTTGTTGTTCGCTTCATCCGGCACCGTGATCTCCCGCCGGGTGATCACCCGGCTGTCGTCCGGAATCAGGTTGTAGCCGGAGCCGGTTTTCGTCTCCACCAGCGTGTACGTTCCCGCTTTCAGCGGTATTTTCACCTGGGTGTAGTTCTCTCCGCCAACTCTAGCGGTCTGAACCGTCTCCTGCCCGCGAATCATGACTACGCCGCCATTGGCATCCAGAATCTGGAACTCGGCTTCGGGAGCCGGGCCGCCGTTGGCGTCGGTCTTTTGGATGGTCACCATCTGTGCCGGGCGGTTGTAAGCCTCAAACCCGAAGGTCTGGCCCGCAGACATTCCTGCCAGCACGTAAAGTCTCCTGCCGTCCTGCTCCGCGGTCTCCTCCATCTTCACGCCGTCCAGATATATGCCGTCCAGCGCGTAATTTTCGTAGGTTCCGCCGGTAATGTCGTACTCGTACAGAGCGTACTGGCGGTCCGCCAGCTTAAGTCCGGTCCATTTGATGGTTCCGTCCGCATCCGGCTCCCTGGTCTCGCCCACCTTGGTCCAGCCGCTTCCGTCCTGGGCCGTGTCGCGCACATACAGGTCAAATTTCACACCGGACTTCTGGATGGTTCCGGCTTCCGGCCCTCCGTACACATCCGGGTGCTTGATCAGGCTGATGTCCACGCCGCTCTCATTTTGAATGGTCAACAGACCGGCGTTTTCCGGCGTCTCATAACTTAAGTGCTGTCCCGGCAGCACGGTAACTTTCACCGGCTCCGCCTTGCGCACATAGTGTTCCGGCGCGGTAACTTCAAATACATAGTAGTCCGTCCCGGAAATGCTTCCGGCCGGGATATTGGTCAGCCGGTAGATTCCCTGGCCCAAATCCGAGAAAGTGCCGATTCTGGCCGAATCCGCAGGCAATCCGGTGCCGCTCACCGTCTGATCGGTGGCGTACAGCGCGAAAACGGCTCCCGCCAGCGGCGCATTGCTGTCCTTGTCAACCTTGACCAGCGTGATGTCCGCCCTGGCCAGACGGTTGGTGACGGTGATTGCAACATCCGCCCTGGTTGTAAATCCAGGCAGTTCGATGTAGGTCACGCCGCCCTTTGTCACGGTATTAAGCGCTGTCCCTGCCGCGTCCTGATTGTCGGCGGCGGCGACAAAATTCCAGTCCTCAGACTTTACAACCGTCTCCGCGAGATAGTAGTGGACGCCGTCCGCGGTTTCTTTGGCGGTAAGCTGCGGGATGCCATCGATTATACCGGTGTGGCCGTCCTTTGACATCACTTCCACGCTCCTGCCGGTATCGGCAAGCGCGCCGTCCGCCGTTCCCTTGTAAAGCCTGAAGGTGACGGTATCCGGCAGAACGTTTTTGTGATCCGTGAGTCCGGCGTAATCCAGATTCTTTGTGACGGTCAGGGACACGTCGTGGGGATTGGTCACAACCGCTTCGGGGACAACCCCTGCTACGGTGTGGTCTGCGCCCATATCGGCGACTACCGCCATGTAGAACGGTTCCTGTCCCGCGGTGTAGCCCTCCGGCGCGTTGGTCTCGGTAATCCGGTACCAGCCGGGATCCAGATGCTCCATCAGGAGTTCGCCGTCAGCGTTGGTCTTTCCGGCAGCCGTTTCTGTTCCCCATTTTCTTCCAGCCAAATCCTGATGCAAGGTCGCGTCTTCAACCAGACCGGGCTGGCGGACCACATAGGCCTCGCCCTTGGAACCAACAATATCGCCCTTGTTTGCGTTAAACGGCAGATAGCTGTATTTAAACTCTGCACCCGCAAGTTTGACCTCCGGGTCCTCCGCGTCTGTCTTGATCAGCTTCAGGCTGCCCTTCTGCGGGTTGTACAGCTCCATGGACACCTGGGACTCATATGGGTACGTCTTAAGCTTATCCCGCTTCTGAATCTGTGGCGTGCTCCCATTCTTGGTGCGGGAGAATCCGATGATCAGCTGATTCTGATTGTAAACGCCAAAGTATTGAATCGAGGTGTTCTGCGGCTGTCCGGACTCGGTAATGGTGTAAGCGCCGGGAGCCATGTTGTCGATTCTCACAGTGGTTTCGTCGGCAGAATTTTCGTTAAAGATTCTGGTATACTTTGTGCCTCCGTCCTTAAAGGTCAGCGTCAGACCTGCCAGGTCCACATGTTCTCCGCCTGCCTTTTCCGCCAGCACACGTTTCGTGATCTCCAGATTCGGCTTCTCCGGGTTATACACGTTCACCACGTTGCGCTCTGAGGCGTTGACGGTGAACTCGCGGCGCCAGTCTTTATTGTTATACATATTAAAGTAGCGGTCTTTGTTGGCCTTGCCCAGATCCGTCTGAATCAGATAGTATTTCCCTCTGGGCAATCCGTCCTCGAACAAATACCGGCCGTTTACCGTGCGGATGGAGGTATCGGCCATATAGCGCTCATATTTACCGGTTTCATAATTATACCGGTAAAGCTCCAGTATCACCTGGTTCAGAGGCGCAGCGTCCAGTCCGTCCATCTGCTCCAGCTTGGCGTCGGTGATCGCTCCTCCGGTGGCCCCAAACAGCTCCTCCGTGGGATTGTATCCCCAAACGTTCAGCTCCACCCGGTAGCCTTCCAGCTGGGTGTTAATCAGGCGCTTGGACTCCGGATCACCCTCGCTCCAGAAATAGCTGGTATCCACCGGCGTGTTCCCGGCAAAGGCGACCGTCAGGGTCTTGGAGCCGTCCATCATTTCCACGCGGTCCGGCGCGCTGATCTCAACCAGCTCAAAGCTGATCTCATGAGTCTCAAAATTAACCCACTTCAAAATCTCCTCGTCGGTTTTTCCGGCCGATTTCAGCGCCTCCACAATCCGGTCGAAATACAGCATCTCGGACATGGCCTGGCCGGTCTTGTCGCCGCCGTTCCACTGGTTATCCAGTCCGGTTTCCAGGGTGGCGACGGTGATTCCGCCCACGCGCAGCTGGAAGGTCACTCCGCCCAGAGGCGTGTATTCCTTCTGGCCGTCCCGCTCTGTTTCCAGCCACTTGTTCAGCTTCACATAAGCGGTGTTGATCTCGCCTATTCCGGTGCCGCTCATGTCATAGTTAAACGCGTCGGCGGTTACGGTGGCGTTTTTCTCATAGGGAACTACCTTTACCTTGGTTTCGTCCGCCCGTACATAAAAACCGTTCTCATCCAGCTCAAAGCCGCTCAGCTGGTCCGCGGGCACAAAGGCGATGATCTGCGGCCGGTCGCCCCAGGAATAACCGGGGCCGGCGCTCACTTCCTTCAGCCAGAAAATATTTCCCGGACGCACGATGGTGGTGTCGAACTCGCCGTCCACCTGCTGTCCGCCCAGTCCATTCAGCTTGGTGCCCGTCTCGTAAACGTCGATCAGGGTGCCGCCGTCCAGCACGGCTTCCAATCCGCCGGCCAGCGGGGTCTCATGGAACTCAAACCTCGCCCCGTTCACGTCTTTGTGCGGGTTCAGCTCTTCAGCGTAAAAGGTGTGCGAAGTCCCTTCGTACTCAAATGTAACCGGCGTCCGGTTCTCTGTGTTTTCATTGTATAATACGCGGTCCGCGTACTTGTGGAGGTTGAACTGCAGCCAGGGGCGCTCATTCAGGATTTCTCCGCTCCGGTTTACCTCGATCTCGGCAGCCGCCTGGACGGGGAAGAACACATAGTTGTAATCGCCGCCCATCAGCGCTCCGTCCGCGCTCACATCCAGCTCTTCGGGGTAGGCGCCGCTGGTCTTTGTCAGAATGACTTTCCCGTCCTTTGGCTCGTAGCCCGATACGCCCTCGCCCTCTACCACAAAATATGCCAGCTTGCTGTCCAGCCCCTTAAACATGGCCGCGGCCGCCGCCTCATCCGAGGCGCCCGCCGCTACCAGCTGTGCTTTCCCGGCACCGCCGGTCTGATCCCACTTGTACAGAACCAGGTCCACTCCCGGCAGCTCGTTCTTGATGTCGCGGTGGTCGAACTGGGACTCCCATTTGTCGGTCCAGAACTTCCTTACCGTCAGATTGACGGCCAGGTTGTTGACAAATTCCAGGGTGTGGCCGGTTGTGTCAACTGTTGTCAGCAGGTCCTTCTGGTCCAGCTGCACCGCGTACTCCCTGCCCTTATCCAGGGTATAACCGCTGGGAGGCGTGATCTCCCGCAGGCGGTAAGTGATCTTGTCGCCGTTATCGTCGTAGATCGCCACACCGCCGAACGTGACAAATCCCGTCTCCTTGTCGGAGGTCTGTCTGCCGATCTCCACATATTTGACTCCGGCCAGCTTTTCCAGCGCGATCACGGCTCCGCCCAGGGGCTCGCCGGTATTTCCGCTTTTCTTAATCGCGCGGATTGTCCCCACGTTCTTGTAGTTGATCACCTCCACGCTGCCGGTCGCAACCTCTTTCCCGGACTCCTCCACCTGGATCGGCCCGTAATAAAGATTCTGCCGGCCGCTGTCCATAAAGTATTTCAGGTCAGCGTCCTTCCTGTGGTCGCCGGTTTCCAGATAGGTGGCAGGATCAATGTGACCGGCCGGGACAGACTTTTCCTTCACATAATAAGTTCCCGCTTTGAACCAGTAATTTCCATCATCGGATTTGATGGTCCGTCCGGTTGACTTAAACTGGCCGTCTTCCTCCGTAAATACCTCGAATTCAACGTCCGTCAGCCTGGAATCCTTGGTCAGCAGGTCGTTTAAGTCGATGGTTCTGGACTGCTTCACCACCTGCAGCCTTGACAGCCGGCGGTTCACAAAGGTGGTGAGATTCCCGCCCTTTGCCTCCTGAACACCGCTGCCCATGGATATTTCCGGGCGTTTTGTCAGGTCGATGATCTGGTAGAATCCCTTTTCATCGGACTGGTTTTCCTGGCCCTCGTATCCTTCGTAGCTTTCCGGGTGCTTTGTCTCGTAAACCTTATACTGGTATCCCAGATCCAGGTATACCGGCTTTCCGTCGTTGCGGACCGTTACCGGCTGGCCTGCGGCCCCGGTTTTGTCCCCGTCCATCTGGTAAATGGTAAACTCAAACTGAGTTTCCGGATCGCTGTCCGTCCAGATTACCGTTTCTTTGGCGCTTCCATCCCGCTTCTCAATCCAGACCGGAAGCTTCTGGGCCACGTTGTAAGCGTAAGCCCTCACAGTGGAATCCACGGTCAGCTCAAACGGTCCCGCCAACATCGCCGCGTCATGGGACACACCGTCAATGACAGCGCCCGTCACGGTCTGCAGCCGGTTCTCAGAGCCGCTGGCGTATTCGGAATCAAAGACCTCCAGCCGGGTTCCGGACTGGGGCATCTCATACCAGTAGTATTCAATCTTGCTTCCGTTGTCGGTCCAGATGTCCAGATTGGAGAACACGATATTTCCGTTCTCATCGGTCTGCCCGCTTCCGACCAGATCGTACCGGCCTTCCCCGGTTTTTCGCAGCAGCTGGAACTCGGCCGCGGCCGCGCCTGCTTTTTCGGACGTAATCCAGGACTTCCGGTCATCCCCGGACGCCCCGTATCCGGCGTTGTACTTGGTCAGCGCGATGTTGCTTCTGGGAATATTTGTAATATTTATGGTCTGCACGGGAGCCGGTTTGCCCTGCTCCCTCGCCTCCTCCAGGGTGAATTCCCTGGAAACCACCTGGCGTGCGTCCGGATCGAAGGTCTGGTAGTACGCCCCGTCTCCCACATTGTAGGTCTTGGAGGTGTATGCCTCCGGCACGCTCTCCACCACGCGGTACACGGTGGCTTCCGCAGACTCCGTTTTCCCGTTCCGATAGACCGGAAGATCCAGGTAAATCTCCCCGCTGCCGTCCAGCGAAAGGGGATCCCCGTATTTCAGCCAGTTTTCCCCGTCGCGGTACTCCACCTGGAACCGGCCTGCAAAGGCTTCCACGGCCTGACCGCCGAGCTGCACCCTGGTCTCCTGCTCCTGCCCGGGCTTCGCCAGCCACTTGACCACTCTGGCCGCGGACTGGTTGGGAAGGTTATAGAGAACCTCCTGGTCTGCTCCGCCCTTACGGGGACGGGCGATCCTTCCGGCCTCCACCTTCACGTCGTATGCGGTGGAATCCAGAATGTAGCCGTCGGCTGTGCTCACTTCCTTCAGCGTGTAAGTTCCTGCGTCCAGCGGGAAAAAGCTCACGATTCCGTCTTTGCCGGACGTGGCGCTTCCCAGACTCTCCCCCTGCCCGTCGAACAGCTCGAAGGTTACGCCGCCAAGGGGATCGGCTTTTTCGGAAAGTCCGTGGTTGCGGTACTCGTACCCATACTTGGCAAACTGAAGCCCGCCGCTCTGAACTGCGTTTTCAAATGTCACGGTTTTCTCGTCATCCAGCTTTACCGTAACCTCAAAATACGCCTGCCCCCGGCTGTCAAGCTCCATACCCGGACCGGGCTGGGTTTTCTCCGGCAGCTCCGTCTCCGTGATCCGGTAGGTGCCCGGTTCCACGTAGAAGGTCAGACTCCCGTCGGTTCCCTGCTCCGGGACCTCCCCATCCAGGCTGTCCTGCACGGGATTGATGGCAATGTTCTCCAGGTCTTTGTAAGCTCCGCCTTCCAGTACCTTGGGGGAATAAACCTGGAATGTGCCTTCCTCATCCTGTTTCTCAAGGGTAAATCCGGCATACCCCTCATAGTAACCGCCGTATACTCCGTCAAAGGGTACTTCCCGGGTGGTCAGCTCTCCGGCCTCGTTGAGATCGGGGATCAGCAGATTCTTTTTCAGCCGGATGGCGCTGCTTCCCTCCACGAACTGGTAATAACCCCTGGCATCATCCTGAATCTGAGGTCTGTTTCCGCCTCCGTTGACATTTGCCAGAGTGTAATCGATTGTGACGTCATTTTTTACCTGGTAGGTGGCCCCGTCCTCAACCTGGGGATCCCAGAAATCCAGTTTGAAGTTTTCCCGGGCGTAATAAGCCGTCACTTTATACCGGGTAAGCGCCGGGGCGCTTCCGTCGGTCTCATATAAGCCCGTATCCTCGCCCGGATGTCCGGCCGCCGCATACTGCTCCGTGGTGATCACCGCGCTGTTTAGAACCGGTTCCTCCGCAACCAGGGGAGAGCCGTTGTTTGCGCCCTCGGGCACAAGCTCAACCTTTAAGGGCGTGATATCCGTGGGATTGCCCTCTTTGTCGTGGAGCGTGAGGGTATCCGTGAGCCGGTAGGACTCAAAGGGCACGCGGCCCGGCCTGAAATAGTTGGCATCGCCCACAGCGGGCGCGCCGGCCTGGTCCAGACCCACGGTGATCTCAAATTCAAATTTAACTGCATCCTGCCCGTTCAGGGACACCTGCTCCCCGACTCCGTTTAAGCTGGTGATCTCTTTGTTGACGGCCCAGACATCCGGCGAAGCCAGCTCCCACTGGTACATCTCCTCGGTAAGCTCCTCGTCCAGGGACTCCCTCTGCCCGTAATCGCAGAAGGCGTATTCCACCGATGAGGAGGCGTCCGTGGGATCTACGGCGGTGACAAAACCGCTGTACGCCGCAGACCAGATATTGCTCATCTCATAGGCCGTGCCGATCCCCGATCTGCCGTTTCCGGCAAAGTAGGCTTTTAGCACCATCTTGCCGGAGGCGCTTTCATCTGAAACCGGAATGTTGTAAATGGCGCTTTCTCCCGCTTCCTGGCGGTAGACTGCCTGCTGGGGCAGCACCAGCTCCCTGGGTACGGTCAGAATAATGGTTCCGCGTTTCACCTCGTTGGGCGTGTAAAGGCTGACTGTGCCTCCGTTGTACGAATAGGGCGGAACCGCGTTCATCGCATAGTTGACGGTGAGGTGGAACTCCTCGCCCGCCATGATCTCCCCGGTTTTGTCGGGGGACACGGCGATGCTTCCCACCACCACCTGATTGTCCTCAGCGCTGTCGGGATCGCCCAGGGCCTCGGTCACCGCCTCAAAGAAAGGCGTGCTGGGCACCAGCGTAAGCCGCGTGCTCTTAATCATCCCGGCTCCCACTCTGCTGACGATTCCGCCTTCCTCCTGAAGGCTTTCCATGACTTCCTCGGTGGCATCCTCGTCAAAGGACAGACTTACCAGGCCCGCGCCCTCGTCCTCCTCATCATCGTCGGAACTTGTAACCAGATATCTCTCACGGACGGATCTGGAAAGCTCCTGCGGCTCATCCGCCTCCGGTTCCTTCTCCGTCTCTTTTTCCGTGGGTTCGGCTGCGGGAGCCTCGGTCTCCGGCTCTTTTTCAGCTTCTGTCTCAGTCTGTGATTCGGTCTCAGGCTGCTCCTGGGTCTCCTGGGACTCCTGGCTTCCAGTCTCTTCGGAGGGCGTCTCCGCCCCGCCGTTTTCTGCGGGTTCCTGCTGGTCCGCTCCCCCTGCCGGAGCCTCCCCTTCCGTCCCCTCAGCCGGATTCTGCCCGTTGTCTCCCTGGGCCGGATCCTGTGTTGTATTCTCCTGTCCTGATTGCCCCGCCTGTCCGTTATCCGGCTGGGCCGCGGGCGCTTCGGTTTCCTTCTCCTCCGCGGATGCGTTGGAATCCGTGGCCTTCACCGCGTTGGAATCCGTGGCGATGGTAAAGTCCTCATTGTCGCCCACCACCTTGAACTCCGAGCTGGTGGCCTCCCCGATCACCATGGTGTCGCTGTCCAGCACCACCTTGTACTCCACCGGCTTATCCCCGGCGTTTACGGTGTAGATTTCCAGGAAGTCGATCAGGCACTCGTCCTCATCCACCTCTGCATCCTCGTCGTAAAAGTCGATATCCAGGCCGTCCTTCTCCGCATAGATCAGGCACAGGCTTGCGCCGTTTCTCTGCTTCTTGATCAGAATCTTCCCCTCGGTCAGAGACAGAATCTCATCGAGAACATTCTGCTTTTTGGTCTCGCCTTTAAAGGGGATATCCTTCAGCTCCAGCTCGGGACGCCTCTCCGGGTCCCGGTCCAGAATCCGCTCAATCTCCTTTTCCGTTATTTTGATCACCCGCTGTCCGGTGGTCTCCTTTGTCTGGGACTGGGCCGCGTAGCCTACCTGGGATAAATTCCCGGAAACCATCGCGACCACCAGAAACCAGGCTAGCAGCCTCATTTTCCAACTGATTCGCTTTCTCATACCTCTCACGAACTGCGCCTCCTTATATCCTTCATGATCCATAGCAGGGTAAAATTTCCTAACATACCATTACAGTATAGCAGTCGGCGGTTACAATACGGTTACTTTTTGGGCTTTTTCCGAATATAAAGTACACAGCAAAAAACCGGCCCGGGCAAATCCTCTGATCTGCGCGGGCCGGTTCCTGACCGGCGTTAACTGATTCGGTTGATTGTCACGGATAAAGCCCCAGTCCCTTGCTCACGTTCACCACAAAATCCTGGACATTGGTCACGATACTTTTGGCCGACAGGCTTCCCCGGTCGCCCAGCTTGTTCACTGCAAACTCGGACACGTCCACGCTGTAAAAATAAACCTGGCGCACAGTCCCGTCGGGCATCACCCGGAAGGACGGGGTCATGTTGCCGGTGGCGATGGAGTGAAGGGTGGTGGCCATACAGATTACGGTGGTGGCTTTGCGGATGCATTCCCGCATGGCGTCCTGACCCTCGTACACATTGGCGTAAACCTCGGGCAGGGGGCCGTCGTCGCGGATGGAACCCACCAGCACAAAGGGCACCTGCTTTTTCACGCAGCTGTACATGATGCCGTTGTCGATGCCTTCCTTGTCGATGAACTCCGGGATGGAGCCGTGAAGCTTCACCTGGTTGATGGTGTCGATGTGGTTGTAATGGCCGTTGGGCTGGGTGTGCTGGGTGTAGATGTTCTGGCCCAGGGCGGTTTTTAAGTAGGCCCCCTCCAGATCGTGGGTGGCCAGGGCGTTTCCGGCCAGCAGGGCGTCCACGTAGCCGTTCATCACCAGGCGGGAGAACGCCTCCCTGGAATCGGAGTCAAAGGCGCAGGCCGGGCCCATGACCCACACCACGTAGCCATGATCCCGCTCGTATTTGAGCAGATCATAGATATTGTCGTAGTCCTTGGAAAACGCGGTCTCGCGGGTTCTTCTCTGGCGGAAGGCAAATGTCTCGTCGTGGCCGCCCTCCCCCGCGTCAAAGCCGTTGGGGTACACAAAAATACCCTCCTCGCAGTTCTCCGTCCGCCCGGTAAACACCAGATCTCCCTGTTTCAGGTTGCGGAATTCCCGCACCGCAATCGTCCCGTTCTCGTACACGGCCACGCAGTCCATCCGGCTCTCCCCGGCCAGCAGCCAGCGGCCGTCCACCTTGAAGTATTCGGGAAATATGGTGGTCGCGTGGTAGTTCCCGGGCGCCACCCGGTCCCTGGGAGCCGGTACCATGGCCGCGTCCGGCGCATTTACAAACATTTCCCCGGAAAAATCCGGGGCTGCGTATTTTACCAATTCAAATGGCATATTGAGTTTCTCCTTTTCCTTTCGTTCCCGTACTACCCCTCCACAAACAGCGGCGTGGAATAATACCGGTCCCCGCTGTCCGGCAGCAGCACTACAATCGTCTTTCCGGCGTACTCCTCCCGACGGGCCAGCGCAATGGCCGCGTACAACGCCGCGCCCGAGGAGATTCCCACCAGCATGCCCTCGGTCCGCGCCAGAAGCTTGGCGCCTGCAAACGCGTCGTCGTCCTCCACGGTCACGATCTCATCGTAAATGCCGGTGTCCAGAACCTTGGGCACAAACCCGGCGCCGATTCCCTGAATCTTGTGCGGCCCCCCATGACCGGCGGAAAGCACCGGGGATTCGGCGGGTTCCATGGCGATTATCTTGACGGCCGGGTTCATTTTCTTCAGATAACGGCCGGTTCCGGTGATGGTTCCGCCGGTGCCGACGCCCGCCACAAACGCGTCCACACAGCCCTCCGTGTCCTCCCAAATCTCCGGCCCTGTGGTAAGCTCGTGGGCCTTGGGGTTCTCCGGGTTGTCAAACTGGCCGGGGATAAAGCTTCCCGGAATCTCCTTCGCCAGCTCCTCCGCCTTCTCGATGGCTCCGGTCATGCCCCGCTCCCCCGGGGTCAGCACGATCTCAGCCCCATAAGCCTTCAGGATATTGCGCCGCTCCACGCTCATGGTGTCCGGCATGGTCAGAATCATGCGATACCCCTTGGCCGCAGCCACGGAGGCCAGGCCGATGCCCGTATTTCCCGAAGTTGGCTCAATGATCACGGCCCCCGGCTTCAACTCGCCGCTCTGCTCCGCCGCCTCGATCATGGCCTTCCCCACCCGGTCCTTCACGCTGCCTGCGGGGTTGAAGTATTCCACCTTGGCCAGCAGGCGGGCCTTAAGTCCCTCCCGTTTCTCCAGGTTTACCAGTTCCACCAGGGGCGTTTTCCCTACCAGCTCAATCGCTCCCTTATAGATTGTTCCCATCGCTTTCTCCTCTCTCCACGTTCCATGGATCACGCCGCATTTCATAGTTACTTACTAGGTTTAGTGGGATTATATTCCCCTGCCGCTTGTTTGTCAATGATGTTTGGAAAAATTTTATTTGTATTTTCACCGCACAGGTCTATAATTAAGAGCAGCATTTCATTTTATGACATATGGAGGTTGGAATATGAAATATTTAAAACAGTACATAATCTGCGCGGCGGCGGCCCTTGTCTGCCTCGCCGCGCTGGCGGGCTGCTCCGCCCGCAACAGCTCAGACAGCAAGCTGATTCTGGACGGAAACAAATTCCGGATCGGGCAGTGTACGATCCGGGAGATCACAGCCGCGGGCTTTGACCTGGAAACAGACGCGGACCCGGATCAGAACATTCCGGCGGGCACCATGCTGGCCCATCCTATTCTACTGCTGAAAAAGGACGTGCCCGCCGCCAGCGCGGTGATCGCCAATCCCGGAAAAACGGATCTGCCCCTCTCCCAGTGCCGCGTGTACAAACTGACCGGCTTCTACACCATTGACGGCACGGACGGCGCTTCCCAGGTCATCTACGGCGGCACGGATTTCAAGGGTTACGACCGGGAGAAGGTGGAAAAGTCCATGGGACGCCCCGACAACAGCGGTAAGGACACGGATCTGGCCACGCTGGACCAGTTCGAATATGCCGGCCCCGACTACATGGCGGTGTTCTCCTTCGGCGGGGACGGAACCGTCACGCAGATCGAGCTGGACCATACGGGCTACACGGTAAATAAATAGATCAAACGCCCGCCACCACGGCAGAAATGCCGGGATGGCGGGCGTTTTTTGTCAGCCGATTCCCCCGTAGAGGATCCCCAGTACAAACACAATCACAGCCAGAGGCACGTACACATACTTAGCCAGCGGGCCGAAATACGGGCTCAGCTTCTTCCTGCGCCCCAGCTCCATCTCCTCCCGGATTTTGTCAAATCCCAGCACATAGTAGATGGAGAACGCGCCCAGCACCGCGCCGAAGGGCACCACGATGATGGTGACAAAGTCCATCCAGGACCCCACCTTGGGCTCGGCCTCTAGGAACAAGCCCACGCCCAGCGTAATCAGTCCGCAGAGCAGAACGGCGGTCTTTCTGGAGAGCTTAAACCGGTTCTGCCAGGACTCGCACACCGCCTCGAACATATTCACCAAGCTGGTAATTCCGGCAAATGCCACGGAAATGAAAAACAGGATCGAGAACAGCTGCCCCATGGGCATCTGGCGGAAAATATTCGGCAGCGTGATAAACATTAAGGGCGGCCCGGCATTGGGTTGGATTCCAAAGGCAAATACCGCCGGCATGATCGCCAGCGCGGCCAGCATGGCGGCCAGAGTGTCGAACACCGCCGTCTGGATGGAGGAACGCGGAATGTCCTCGTCCTTTTTCAGGTAGGTGCCGTAGACGATCATCCCCGATCCGGTGATGGACAGAGAGAAGAACGCTTGTCCCATAGCCATGACCCAGGTGTCCACTTTTAACAGATATTCCCATTTTGGCACAAACAGGAACTTATACCCCTCCGCCGCGCCGGGCAGAAAGGCCACGCGGATGGCCAGAATGGCAAACAGCACGAAAAAGGAGGGCATCAGCACCTTGTTGATCTTCTCGATGCCGCTGGAAACGCCGAACATCAGAATGGCCATAGCCAGAACCACCACGATCACATGCCAGGGAATACTCCCGAACTCCCCGGTGGCCTGGCTGAAATACACTGCCGCGTCCGTGGTCAGTATGGAATTGGTCAGGGAGCCGAACAGGGCGCGCACCACCCAGCCCACGATGATGGCGTAGCCGATGGCAATACCCAGGGAACCCAGAAGCGGGATCCAGCCCAGAGCGTAACCCAGCTTTCCCTTGCCGCGGGAGGCCCAGCAGTATTCGTAGGACCCCAGCGTGCCGGTCCTGGCCCTGCGCCCGATGGCGAACTCCGCCGAAAGACCCACCAGGCCGAACAGTGTGATAAAGATCGCGTACGGAACCAGGAACGCAGCCCCGCCGTACTGGCCCACCCGGTACGGGAACATCCAGATATTTCCCATACCCACGGCCGATCCCACGCAAGCCAGGATAAAGCCCAGGCTCGTCTTGAAACCGCCGTTCTGGTGGCCTTTATGTTTCTGGGCTCCGTCGCCCTTAAAACCATCCCCCATTACATTTCACCTCTTAGAATTTTTTACTTATATAGACTAGCAGATAATAGGGGATTAGTCAAACCCATCATTTCCCTCTTCCCAACAGCTTCACCGCGATCACCGCCACCACCGTGGACAACAGGGTCGCCGCCAGCGCCGGGCCCACGATGGCGGCGGGATTTACGCTCCCGTACTGGCTGCGGTAGGCGATCATGTTGATGGGGATCAGCTGGAGGGAGGAAATGTTGATGATCAAAAATGTACACATCTCATTGCTTGCCACTCCTTTGGGGCGTTCGCCCCGCTGCTCCTCCACCTTTTTAAGCTCCTCCATGGCCTTAAGCCCGGCGGGCGTGGCGGCCCAGCCCAGGCCCAGGATGTTGGCGATCATGTTCACGGAAATCTGTTTGGCCGCCTCGCTCTCGGGGGAGAGGCGGGGGAACAGAAAGCGCAGCACCGGGCGCATGCGTCGGGAGAGCTGGTCGATGAGCCCGGCCCGCTTGCCCACCTCCAGCACGCCGGTCCACAGGGTCATAACCCCCAGCATGGTGATGCACAGGGTGACCGCCTCCTTGGCCGAGGTCAGCGCGCCCTCGGTGACCGCCGCCAGCTGGCCGTGAAACGCGCCCCAGAGCACGCCGATGAGTATCATGCCGGACCATAGATAATTTAACATTCGAATCGCCTCGAATTGTTTCTTAACTACACTTTATGAGCGGGACCGGGGCGGTTAGAACATTTCTCCGGAGATGCTTTTTGTCCGATCTGCATTCCCGGCTCCGGGTATGGCTTCCAGTGCGGTTCCCGCGGCTATGGGCGGTTGTAGCTGCGCAGAATGTAGGCGTAGTCCCCGTTATCCGGCAATTCTGCAATTTTCCAGACCGGCTCTCCGCTGTAGCGGCCGAAATGGGGCCGTATTTCCCCTATGGACTCCCGGTCCATGTGAAAGAGATCATATTTGCCGTCCAAGGCGATCTCATGAGCGCCGGCTATACATGCCCGGTTCAATTTGCGGAACCAATCTGAAAACTCTTTCCTCGTAATTTCTGCGGTCCGTTCCATTTTAATCCCATCCACATCCATATCCAACACCTCGATCACTCTGACCTTGTCCTGGTGAGGAGTGCCTGCTTTCGCATAATTCACCAGGTACAGCGTGGCATCCAGCGACCTGGCCACCCGCCAAAGACCCAGAAATTTTGCTTTATTTTTTCCCCAGTACCACTTCGGGTGGCTCGTGTGGGGCGTCACGGTCTGTTTTTCATCGCAGAGCAGATATTCAAACAAAATATAGCCCATAGCCGGATGCTTTTGCAGCCTGTCAAAATTCACCGCCGCCGTAACGTCCCCGCACAGCATCTCCTGGGCAAACTGAAACCCACTCTGATCGTCGTGCCCCAAGGGTTTGCTTACCGCCTTATCATTGGATTCATGCATCTCATCCGCCTCCTTTATTGATCCTGCCTTTATTTTACCAGATATTATTTTGAAAGGACAGCGGGGTCATTTTTCGTAAGAAATATTACGCTTCTTTACCTTTTTCTGAACCCCATTGACCTTGGAGTTACTCCATAGTGTAAGTTGGTTTTGTCAAACAGAACGACAAGGAGCATGAACACGAAAGGAGAAAATAAATAATGAAAAAGAACATGAAGCTGCTGCTGATTCCATGTACGGCGGCCGCGCTCACACTGGGAAGCGCAATGATTTCCTTCGCCGCCACCGGCTGGGCTGAGGAGAACGGACAGTGGGTTTACTACAACAACGACGGGAGCAAGGCGACCGATGTTTTCAAAAAGTCCGGCAACGGCTGGTTTTACCTGGACGAGGACGGCTACATGGCGAAGAGCCGGATCGTGGAGGTGGACGACAACTACTACTATGTGAACTCTGCGGGCGCCATGGTCTCCAACGAGTGGCGCGAGGTTGAAAATGAGGACAGCGGCGACGGCGAACCGGACACCTGGTGGTATTACCTGCAGGCCAACGGAAAGGCCGTAAAGAAATCCGGTTCCAGCGACAGCGTGCGCACCGCCACCCTGCCCACAGCCGCGGGAAATGCAAAGTTCATCTTCGATGAGGAGGGACACATGATGTCCGGCTGGATCGATGAGAACGGCGAGATGCTGACCGACGATGACGCCTGGCAGGAGGGGCTGTACTACTGCGGCCTGGAGGACGGCGGCCGGATGGCAACCGGATGGAAATATCTGGAAGCCGAGCCTGAGGAGGACGACGACGACCGCGAGGGCGACGGCTATTACTTCTACTTTAACCCCAACGGCAAGAAGGTAAAGGACACGGAGAGCAAGAAAATCAACGGCCGCAAATACCGCTTTAATGAGCACGGCGTTGCGGAATTCGACTGGTACGCGAAACCCGGCACGGAAACCGCCAGCAGCTCCAACCTGTATTACAGCGCCGAGGACCAGTGCTGGCTGTCCACCGGCTGGTTCAAGACGGTTCCCAGCGAGGACGTAGATCCGGAGGCGCACAACGACGACGAGCCGTACTGGTTCTATGCAAATTCCAACGGCGAGCTGGCAGCCGGCGAAATCAAGACCATCAAAGGCCAGAAATACGGCTTTGACCCGGTCGGCAAAATGCTCCACGGCCTGTACAAGATCACCTTTGCCGAGGACGGAAGAACCATCCTGGAAGCGGAGGAGATCGAGTCCGAGAGCGACCTGCCCGATGAGGACGAGGACGTGTCCGTTTACTACTTCGGCGACTCCCCCAAGGAGGGCGCGATGAAGACCGGCACCGCTACCCTGGATATCGACGGCGAGAAGCATTACTACAAGTTCAAGAGCTCCGGCAGCGACAAGGGCGCGGGCGTGGATAAGATCGACGACGGATCCATTTACATCAAGGGCAAACGCGTGGAGGCCGAGGAAGGCTCCAAGTACGAGGACATCGAGTACAAGGGCGAGCATTACCTGATCAGCACCTCCGGCAAGATCATGAAGAGCAAGAAGAACATCAAGGACAGCGACGACACCTACTACTGCACCGACAGCAAGGGTATTATCACCTATAAAGGAAGCGAAAAGAAGGATTAAGATCCGACATCACACAGCGGAGGCCGCAGCAAAAGCGGCCTCCGTTTTTATGTCTGGTTTTGTGTGAGGCGGGGCCGAGGCCGCCTATGGACTTTTTTCCAAATATAACCTATACTTCACTCAGAAAATATTTTTAAGTTTTTAAAACGGACGGAAGCCGGGATGGTACTAAGTTATAGAGATCAGAAAACAGCCGGCAATGATCAGTTTACAGAAACAAAGGAGAATGACATGAGTGAGGTTCAAAATCATCCCGGGAGCAAACATGCGGATTCGCGGTTACTCGACGTCGTCGCCCTGGTAAAGCGGGGAGACGCTATGGCTTTTGAAGAATTATACAGGCTGACCTACAAATACGCCTATTTTCATGCAAAATCGATTTTGCACGATGACGACGAGGCGTGGGATCTGGTGCAGGAGACCTACATCGCCGTGTACCAGCACATTGACAGCCTGAGAGAGGAGCGCTATGTGAAATCCTGGATTTCCGGGATCGTCTTCAATCTCGGTATGAAACGGCTCCGGAAAAAGCGCGATCTGCTGGTGGATGAGGAAAATGATTTCCTCTTCGACGCCCTGGAGGACGAAAATACGGACGGTTCCCCGGAAAAGGCCCTGGACAGCAAGGAAACCGCCGCCATTGTGCGGGAGGTGATCGACCGGCTGCCCGCCCTGCAGAAGGCCGCCGTAATCGCGTACTATTTTGATGAGAAAAGCGTGGCGGACATCGCGCGGGAGGCCATGTGCAGTGAAAATACCATCAAGAGCAGATTAAACTATGCCCGCAAGGCCATGAAGGAGGGCATCGAGCACAAGGAACGCCAGATGGGCGTGAAGCTGCACGTTGTCACCGGCCCGATGATCGTATTCGTCCTGCGGGGCATGTTCAGCAGCATGACCGTTTCCGCGCAGAAGGCGCGGTATACCTGGATGGCGGTGCGAAAGACGCTGGGACTGGCTGGGATGGCGGCTGGGGCCGGAAGCGCTGGGAGCGCAGGCGGAAGTGCAGCCGGAAGTGCGGGGAGCGCAGGCGGCTCGGCTGGAAGCGCGGGGAGCGCAGGCGGCGGTGCAGCCGGAAGTGCAGGCGGTACAGGCGGCTCGGCCGGAAGCTCAGGGAACGCAAGCGGCTCGGCCGGAAGCGCAGGAAACGCAGGCGGCTCGGCCGGAAGCGCAGGAAACGCAGGCGGGGCGGCCGGAAGTGCAGCAAGCGCGGCCGGCCCGGTGGCCAGCACCGCAGCAGCCGGTGCCGCCGGAACAGCCGAAAGCGCCGGTGCCGGTGCCGCCTCCCTTCTCTTCGGCGCAGTAAAGGTCAAAACCGCCGTGATCATATTAACCGCATGCCTGGCCACAGGCGGGGCGGCGGGCGTGGCCATCGGCAAGGGCGCCATTGCGGCCAGCCGCCAGGAAACTGCCGGGCAATCAAACGGCGGCTCCGGCGCTCCCACGTCCCAGGCCGACGTTTTATCCGCAAATACCGGCGCCCCGGACGGCACAGACACCCAGGCTGAGACCACCGGGCCCGCAGTGGATCTCTCCGACGGTTGGAGAATTCTGGAGAATAACAGCGGATACGGATATATGGAAAACGGCGAATACGTCCGCCACACCTGGAAGGAAATCGAAGGGGAGGTATACTATTTTGACCGGAACGGCCGGATGGCGGATCAGCAGACATCCCTGGGACGGCAGACCTTTTCCTTTAACAGCGACGGCCGCCTGACCGGAATCCAGGCCGCCGACAATGGAGCGGGGTGCACCGTGTACTATGACGAGGACATCCGCTACAGTCTGGACAACGGCCGGCTGATCCGGGAATCACCCGAAAACGGACATCTGACCCTCTACGACGGCCCGGAAGCCCTAACCGGCTTCACCGTTTCGGACGATATGGCGCTTTGTTTTTCCGTTAACAAGCTTTTATTGATCGATGCGGTGGACGGGAGCGTTTTGAACGAATCTCCGGTGGCTTCCCTGGATATTACCGCGCCCTTAAGCCTCTGCCTTTCAGATTCCGGGCTTTACCTCAGCGCCTTAAATTCTGAACGCACAGACGGAAATCTGATAAAGCTTACCAATCTGGTGGTTCCGCCGGACGGGTATGAAACCGATACCAGGGACAGTTTCAGCCTGGAAAACATCAACCATTCCTACGGCTACTCGCCGGAATTTTTTAAGCTTCAGGCGGCGGACGGGGAGGTCTATTTTCTCCGCAGCAACCGCTACCCCACCGCAGGCGGCGTTCAGACCTCCGGTTACAGGCTGTGCCGCATCTCAAACCATGAAGCCACCGTCCTGATGGATGAGAATGTGGATGAATTTTTTATCCACAGCGATACGCTTTTCTATATGACCAGCGGTGAACTAAAGAAAAAAAGCCTCTCCCAAATAGCCGCCGCAACAGCAGAGCGGAACCAAAAGGCCCTGGCGGCATATAGGGAAAGGCTGACGGAATATGCAAAAATCCCCAAAGATACAACGGACGACGATCCGGCTGTTCCTGTGGATTTCAGCGTGGTTGACCTGAATCAGGACGGTGTATTTGAGGTTCTGGTGGAACGCGGCCAATACTTTGCCACCCAATACTGCGAACTTTTGTACTACACCGACCATCTTGAACAGGCTGATCTGCTGCAGAGTTGTAATCTTATCAACGAAAACAACGGCCTTATTTTATCGACCATCGCCCATTATGACTTAAATTGCACCGTCTACCATTTTGATGGAACCGGGGTAAGGGAGGTGGCAAACATCTACCTCTCGCCCAATATTTTGAGTTACGAAAATGAACGCGCCGCTGCTGCCGAGATAACCCAGGGATTGGCGGATCTGGAGCGTTGGGAGTATGGCACCAACGAAATCAGCGGTTTGATATTGAACGAAACCACCTTTGACCTCACATTAACCGGAAACGGCGCACGCACGAGCTATATCCCCTCCACGTTCTACCTGTTTGCAGAAGAATTTTTAAGCCCGGCACTCAATCCCGAGGAATACTCCGCCCAGTAGAATTGCCCGGACTCTCACCCTCTCCTGTGCCTGATATAAGTCTGAATCATGTCCAGGATAAACTGCTGCTCCTCCCCGGACAGCTCCTTCACCGACGTGTATATTTCCGATAATACCTTAGCGCTGCGCCCGGCTTCCCCGCTCTCATCCATAGGGCCGTCGCCGCGCAGCAGCCATTGGCGGTTGATTTTCAGCACGTCGCAGATGGCGTTGACCACCAGGGGCTGGGGTTCCAAAACCTTGTCGTGTTCGATGTTGGTGACGACGCCCCGCGAGGCACCTATTTTCTCCGCCAGCAGTTCCTGGGACATGCCGCGGGCCTTTCTCGCTTCTTTTAACCGTAAACCGATACTCAAAATGACCACACCTCCTCCATACCGGAAGTGTACCATGGCAAAAACGTATTGTCAATACAATACTGTATTCTAAATCCAGTGTTATTGAATTGACAAGTCTATTTTTATGTGTTAATATGTATTTACAATACATATTTCCCATTATTTAAGTATTATAAAAACATTTTCCAGGAGGGGATGGACCCATATGACCCGAGATACGAAGCTGGCCGACGAGATACTGACCCTTGCGAGCGCAACCTCTTTGGATTACCAGGAACATGTTTTAGACGTCGTGAAAGCGATGAATTTCACCCGGAACGTGGTACAGAGAGAATTTGAAAGCCATGAACATTTTTCTGAAATGATTAAAACCTGCGGCCGGGAACCCGGTACTAATAAATGAGACGAACAGGCTGCGGCAAAACCCACAGCCCAAAATTTAAAAACTTAAAGGAGATCGATTATGAAAAAGCACTTTAAGAAACTGGCGGCCGCTTCCCTGGCCTTCACTGCCGCCCTGGCCCTGACATTTCCCTCCTACGCCGCGGGCTGGGTGCAAAGCCCCCAGGGCTGGTGGTGGAGCGACGAGGTAAACGGTTCCCCCGTGAGCTGCTGGCGCTGGCTGGACGGCAACGGGGACGGCTGGGCTGAGTGTTACTACTTCGACCATTACGGTTATATGGCGGAAAATACCACCACACCGGACGGATACCAGGTGGACGCCAGCGGCGCCTGGGTCGTGGACGGGGTCGTCCAGACGGTCTACCAGGATCCAGCCGCCCAGGATCAGGAGGAAGAGCCGGAAGAGGTCTGGGTGGACACCACCGAGGAAAATCCCTCTTACCGCTTTTTTGAGACGGACCATTATAGCCAGGGCACCAATAAGACCCTTAACCTCAGCGACGGCTCCACCAAATTCTGGAGCAGTTACCTCTGTCTGACGGGGTACGACGGCTTTATCAAAATGGACGTGAAAACCCGCAATAAATTCCGGCCCGAGACGCTGGTGGCCAATGTCTACAGCACCAATGGAACGCTGACCATCTATGGCGACGATGACGAGGAGCTGGAATCCTTTGAATTCGACTACGAGGACTCCATACGCGAGATCGCGGTGGATGTGAGCGATCAGAGCTCTATTACCATCAAAACCAGCAGCGGCCCCCACTATATGTACTTCCAGTATCTGAAGCTGGAAGGCCAGGAGCGTTACCAGTAAACCTGGGTATCAGCTGGCAAAAACGCATATTTCCGCCTTGCAAACGGCCCCGGCGCGTCTTTTGCCCGGGGCCGGACCCCCGTCTCCCGGCCCGGAACCAGCCCCATTCCCCGAAAATACTTGACTTTATACCCGGTACATGGTTTATACTATAGGTACGGCCCGGGACCTAAAAATCAAGTATTATAAAAAGAAACGGGGTTTTATTATGAAGCAGCTGAATAAAATCATGCTGCAGCTGTTACAGGAAACAAAACAAACATTTACCCGGAAAACTGTCATATCAATCCTTCTGGGTACAGCCATCACCTCATTCGGCATTTATAATGTCCACCGCCAGACGGGTATCACCGAGGGCGGAATACTGGGGCTGCTGCTGCTGTGCAACTATTGGTTCGGAATCTCATCTTCCCTTTTATCTCCCGTACTAGACGGAATCAGCTACCTGTTCGGATTCAAATTCCTGGGCAGGGACTTTTTAAAGACGTCCATTTTTGCGACCTTCAGCCTGGCCGCCTTTTTCCGGTTATGGGAAATGTTCCCGCCGCTGCTTCCCAGTCTGGCGGGCACGCCCCTTTTGGCGGCGGTGATCGGCGGACTGTTCATCGGCGTCGGCTGCGGGCTGGTGGTTCGCCAGGGGGCATCCTGCGGAGGCGACGACGCCCTGGCTTTAATCATCTCCAAAACAACGCGGCTGAAGATCAGCCAGGCCTACCTGTTCACCGACATCACGGTTCTGGCTCTGTCGCTCTCCTATATTCCGGTCCGCCGGATCGTCTACTCCCTGGTGACGGTGACCATCTCATCCTACCTGATCGATATTGTCACCACCTTTGGCAGGGACAAGGACGAAAAGCCAAACTCTGAGGCCGTGCCGGAATAACAGGTACGCGGCGCGCCTCCTAAAATGAAATTGAACGCAATGTAAACAACAACGGGCCGTTAAAACGTGCGCCCGCGGGCGCATCAAAAGAGGACTGAACCGTCAATGGGTTCAGTCCTTTTCTGTTTCTACGGGCAGATACAATTCCAGGCAATAGGTCATGGTATCCGTCTTAAAAAATGTCATCATATCGTTTGCGTAGAGCCGCTGTTTGTGCCTTAAGCCCTGGCTCTCGGCCCATCCGGCCATGCGCCGGTAGACCGCCTCGTCGGGCAGCGGCCGGGGGGACTCCATCACGGAGTAAACGCAGTCCATCTCCTCGGTCACCGGGCACTTCTCCAGGTCGATGTCCGGGTCCAGATAGGGTTCGATTCCCCGGTAGAGCAACAGCTGGGTTTCCTCCTGGACCAGCCCCTCCTCCGGCGTGTAGTTGAGCACGTTGTAGAAATAGGACATGTCTAACCCCGCGCCCCTGGCCGCCAGCCGGAACCACTCCTTTAACCCCTCCTGAAGAGAGCCGCATTTTCCCATAATATAACACTTTGGGAAACGCTTCACCCGGAATACGTCCTTGCTGTTCTCGATGGCGTTCAAATCCCGCTCGATCAGCTTCAGCCGCGTGACCGCCTGTTGGTGGCACCGCATCTTCGCCGTCTCCTCCGCGATCCGCTGCCGCGCCCAGGCCTTTAAATCCGGCGGGGTGGTTCCCTCCATCACCAGGCCTCCGATGTCCTCCAGACTGGTGTTCATTTTCCGCTGGTACAGCACGTACATCAACCGGTATATGTCATTTTCCGAATAATACCGGTAGCCGTTCTCCTTCTTTTGGGATGTAATCACACCCTTTTTCTCGTAAAAACGCAGGGCGTCCCGGCTCAGACCCACGATATCCGCCACGTCTCCAATCCGGTACTCTTGTTTTTCCATACCGCACCATCCTTTTATGCCTTCAAATTCATAACCAATATAAAGGTTGGCGCGTTTTTTTTCAATGGCTTGCGGGATAATGCAAGGGAACCGTAATGAAATTGTAAATAGGGCAGGCCGCCTCCGGGCTCCGGTCAGCCGTCAGAAGTATGTGTCGGAAATATTTCCCTGTTCGTCGAACGTAAGGGGTTCGCATTCCCCGCAGACCTCCGCCTGGGGGATGGACCGGGCGATGTCAACCAGGGCCTCGGACACCAGAATCTCCTTCATATGCAGCGTGTTTTTTATGTACACGATCCGCATGTGCTCCACGTCCACATCCGCGCAGGTCTTGATCGCCGCCTTGATGCACTCCTCGTCGTTTTGGAAGATCATGGGCACCTTGCTGACCTGGGTCACGCGGCAGGTCAGGCTGTTGGGGTAGGTCTTGTCCATGTCGAAGCTGTCGAAGGCTTTCCGGGTGGACACGTCCGCCATCCCCCAGCCCACCGTATTGCCGTGGGACTCCTGGGTGATGTTGAGCACGGCCACCCGCTGGGACTTGATCCCGCCGTGGGCGTAGGGGGTGGCGAAGGTGCCGCTGACGTTGGGATCCATGCCGTCGCCGGAAATATTTTTCCCGATCTCATGGACGATCAGCACGTCCGCCTCCGGGATCAGAATCCGGCTCATGTTGGCCTTGGCCTCCAAGAGCAGCTTCGGTTCCTCCTGCGCAATGGACTCCGCGGGCACGGCCCGGACAATATAAGTGTCGTCGTAGGCGTTTTCCACGATGGCCAGGCCGAACAACAGCTTGGAATACTGGATAATGGCCTTGCCGAACTTGGGCACTGTCTCCGCCATGTGGCCGAAACCCTTGGCGTGGCAGTAGTCCGCCCCCGCCTGCTTGGCCAGGCCGATGGCTAACATCTTCATCAGCCCGGACTCATAGTCCCCCATAAATGCCGTGTGGGCCTTGATCCGGTTCACCACGATGATTCCGTCGGCCTGGGCCGCAAACGCGTCGATCTGCACCGGCAGCCCGTCCTGCGTGGTTCCGATCACCTGGGTCCCGGTGCCAATACAAAGGGGACATCCCATGGCCTCCTCGGTGATGCCGTAACCTGCCAGAATCTCCGTCTGACCCTCCACCGTCGCGCCGCCGTGGCTGCCCATGGAGGCGACGATAAACGGCTTTGCACCGATCTGTTTCAGTTCGTCCACGATGGTTCTGACGATCAGCTGGTAATTGGTGATGCCCCGGCTTCCCACGCCCACCGCGATGCGTTTTCCCGGTTTCAGCCGCTCTGCGATCTCCGGCCGTTTAAGCTCCGCCAGCACGGCGGCCTTCACGTCCTCGATCCGGGGCCGCGGGAAGCTCTGTTTCACCCGCACCATTTTGGGTATTGTAACCTGCTTTAAAATGTCGCTCACTGCGCTCATTGCCTATTCCCCCTCTGCTATCTGCTCAAAAATCCCCCGTCCACCGGGATAATCGCTCCGTTTAAATAATCCGACGCCCCGGAGGCCAGGAAAATCACCGCGCCCTTCATATCCCCGGGCTGTCCCCACCGGCGGGCCGGAATCCGGTCCAGAATCTCCTTGCTGCGCACCGGGTCGTTTATGATCGCGGTGTTGAGCGCCGTTGCCATGTAACCGGGCGCCAGGGCGTTGATGTTGATGTTTTTCCCCGCCCACTCGTTGGACAGCGCCTTGGTCAGCTGGGCCACGCCGCCCTTGCTGGCCGCGTAGGCCGCTACGGTGTAACCGCCCAGAAAGCTGAGCATGGAGGCGATGTTGATAATCTTGCCGCCTCCATTTTCCAGGAAATGCCGTCCCGCCAGCTGGCACAGCTTCCACACGGAATTCAGGTTCACGTTGATCACAAAATCCCACTCCTTTGTGGGAAATTCCTCGCTCCTGTACCGCCGCTGGACTCCCGCCCCGTTGACGATGATGTCCAGCCCGCCCAGGGCGTCCACCGCCCGGCTGAAAACGCCTTCCAGCTCGTCGATCCGGGACAGATCGGCCTGTATCCCATGGCAGCGAAAACCCCGGCCGCAGAACTCCCGGGCCACCTCCACCGTCCGGTCCGAGATATCGATCACAGCCACCTCGGCCCCGCTCTCCATCAGCCCCTCGGCCATGCTGTAGGCCAGTCCCTGGGCCGCGCCGGTGACAATGGCTTTCCTGCCGGTCAAATCAAACAGTGTATTCATTGGTCCCTCCCGTCAGCCGAATTCCCGCTCAAACCGCAGGCAGGCTTCTCTCAGGCCCTCCGGCTGCTTGAAAATGTTGTGTACGGTGCCCACGATCACATCCACGCCCATATCCCGGCAAAGGACGGTTCTCTCGTGGTTGATTCCGCCGTCCACGGAGATCAGGAACCGGCAGTCATGTTTTCTGCGCAGATCCGCGATCTGACCCAGCCGCTCCATACTGCCGTCTAACAGCGCCTGCCCGGCAAAGCCCGGCTCCACCGCCATCAGCATCACCATGTCCACATACTCGATATAAGGCTCGATGTGGTCGATGCGCTGGGACGGGTTGATCACGATTCCGGCCTTCATCCCGGCCCCGTGGATCTCGTTGATGATCCGCCGCACAAAGGGCGTGCTGTCCGTGTGAAACGCCACGTAGTCCGCCCCGGCTTCCCGCAGGCGCTCAATGTAGTCCTGGGGGTTGGTCACCATAATGTGGACGTCCATGACGATCTGGGGATACGCGTCCTTCAGCTCCCGGATCAGCTTGATGGGCATACACAGATTCGGCACGTAGTGGCCGTCCATCAGGTCAATGTGAAAAAATTTGGTGCCGCCCGCGGCCAGCTCGTCCAGCTGCTCCCGCATTTCCAGAAACGGCACATTGATAACCGACGCCGAATTAATCATTTTGTTTCTCCTTTTTATTTCAGGTTTTCCGCCTCGATCTCCAGCATCCGCCGGCGCAGGCCGCTGACAAAGGCTTCCCGCTCCGGCGCGAAGTCCTGGCAGAAGTCCGTGGTCAGGAACATGTTTACGATCTCATAGGTATTCTGCTCGCCCGCCACGTTTTTTCCCATGGCCAGCACGTTGGCGCCGTTGAGCTGGCGCATCTTGAAGGCCGTGTACATACTCTCGGAAGCCACGCAGTAAACGCCCCGGAACTTGTTCGCCATGATGCTGACGCCCCCGCCGGTTCCGCAGAAGATGATTCCCCGCTCGGCCTCTCCGCTCTGGACCGCCAAGGCGATTCGCTTCGCCGCCTCCGGGTAAATCAGCTGGTCCTCCCCCTCGTTCTGGCCTAAGTCCAGCACCTCGTAACCGTTCTCAAGTAAGTACGCCTTGACCTGGTTTTTCCTTGCGATTGCGGAGAAATCCGCCCCCACTGCCACTTTCATAAAAAACACGCTCCCTTCTCTCTGAAAATTCAGATTTTCCTTGACATTCCGTCATTTTGCTATAGTATTATTAATGTGTAATATATTAACTACGTTATTTCAAATGAAAGGCCGATAATATGTTAGAGATCGCTCCCCGCCAGAATGACCAGTCCCTGAAGCAATATGTGTTCGCCACCCTGTCCCAGAACATCGTGCGCCTCAACCTGAAGCCCGGTGAGAAACTGAACGAGGCCGAGATCAGCGAACTGCTGGGAATCTCCCGCACGCCCATCCGCGAAGCCCTGCTGGACCTGGCGGAGAAAAAGCTGGTGGTGATCCGTCCCCGAAGCGGCACCTTTGTGTCCTTCATCGATATGGATATTGTGGCGCAGTTCCTGTACCTGAGAACCGTGGTGGAGCGGGATTTGTCCCGGATGGCCTGCGACTGCCTGAGCCCGGACGATATCGACCGGCTGCATGAGAATATCGCCATTCAGAAGTATTATTATGAGACCAGCAAACCCAACAAGCTGCTGGAGTGCGATATCCGGTTCCACGGGGAGATCTACCGCATCTGCAAAAAGGAATTTCTGAGCGACGTGATCTCCAACCTGTCCATCCACTTTGACCGCATCCGCTACCTGAGCATGACCAAGCGGGAGTTTATTTTGAAAATCTCCGAGCACGAGAATTACCTTCATGCGCTGGAAAACGGGGACGTCCAGGCGGCTATGGCCATATCGGATGAGCATATGGCCCATACTTTTGAGGACTATGAGTGGATTAAGGAGGCGTTTCCGCATTATATTGGGTCGTCGGAGGGGTGAGGCGGCTTTGCCTGGTACCCCCTTAGGTTCAGATTGCTGGAATTCGCTGGCCGTCCTAAGGAATCCACCAGGCAAAGCCTGGTACCCCTTAGGACAAATTAATACAGTTAAACGGTTTATTCCCATCCAACACATTCACCACTTCCTCCGCCACCTTCCGCTGCAGCGTCGTGATCGCAGTTTCCGAATACCACGCGCAGTGGGGGGTGGCGATTACATTGTCCATGTGAAGCAGCGGATTGTCTGCTTTCACCGGCTCTTCCTCATACACGTCCACCGCCGCGCCTGCGATTCGGCCACTCTTAAGGGCTTCCACCAGGGCCTTCTCGTCGATCACACCGCCCCGGGCCGTGTTGATCACAACGGCCGTGGGCTTCATGCGGCAAAATTCCGCCTCCCCGATCATTCCCCTCGTCTCTCTGGTCAGCGGCACGTGGACGGAGATAAAATCGCTCTCCGCCAAAAGCTCGTCCAGCTCCAACGGCTCCGCCCCGTATTCCCGCACCAGCGCCGCGTCCGCGTAGGGATCGCACACCCGGATGGCCACGCCGAACCCCTTAAGCTTCTTCGCCACCAGCTGGGGAATTCTTCCAAATCCCACCAGCCCCACCGTGGACTCGCAGAACCGGGACAGTGGAACGGTGCTTCCATATCCCCAGTCGCCCTCCCGCAGCGCCCTGGTCAGCACCGGCAGTTTCTTCGACAGGGCCAGCATCATGGCCACCGCGTGGTCGGAGACCTCCTCCACCCCGTAGTCCGGCACATTACACACGTAAATTCCCTTGCGGGTGGCCGCCTCCACGTCGATGTTGTTCACCCCGATGCCGTACTTGATGATCATAGCGCAGTGTTCCAGGCTGTCGATCAGCTCCGCCGACACGTCCGAATACTGGGTCACAATGGCGTCCGCGTCCCGGCAGACCGGGATCAGCGCCCCCGCGTCCCGAATCTGATAGTCGTAGAGCTCATAGCCGTGCGCCCCGATGATCCGTCGCTCCGCGTCGATATTTTCATACTGGTAATCCGTGATTACTACTTTCTTTCCCATCTCGTTTCCCCTTATAAAATTCCGGTTTCCCGGGCCACGATGTAAGCGCCCCTGGCCGAGAGCGGGATATCCCCCTCCGGGCAGAAGGTCTCCACCTCCCGGAAATAACCGTCATATTTCAGCACATCCGCCACCGCCGTGCGCAGCGGCTCCTTTCCGCCCACCACTGCCAGCGTGTCCCCGTCCACCTTCAATGCCGTGGAATTGCGGACCGCCTGCATGTCCCCGGCGATGGTGGCCCCCAAAATATAGTTGGCCAGCTTCTTCGGGTCATTGTTGTAGAACAGCATCAGGATTCTGGCGGTAAAGCAGGCCCTTCCAAGCCCCGCCCGGGTGGCGGTCTCATACCCCTTCTGAACCCATTCCCGGTCATAACTCTCCGGCGACACGAACTCCCGGTTCACCGACTTGGCGATAATGGTGTCGTTGGTGATGGAGGCCAGCAGTTCCCCGGAAATGGAGGTGAGGCAGCCCGTGATCTTCCCCTCCCGGTCCACGGACACGAACTTGTTGTGGGAGCCGGGCAGAATCAACAGCATAGGTTTTCCCGGCGGGAACTTGTCGAGAATGGCCACGCTCTCCACCTCCTCGCCCCGCATAATGTCCATGGCTTCGATATTTTCAAGGTCAAAGGGGCCCTCCCCGTTCTTGATCCCCGGGATAAAGCAGATGGGGATGGGGCAGATATCCGGCAGGGAAATCTCTGCGATATTGGCGGCCAGCTCCTTCACCCCCGCAGGCGCGGTGATCCATGGCACCACCACCAGCCCCACGTCGGAGGTGATCATGCCGCTGCCGATGATCCGGTGGATCTGGTCATAGGTGACGCCGTTGCGCTCCAAAAGCTGCTCGATGCACTCCCGCACCGCCTGCTTAAGCTTATGGTTATTGCCGTCGATGGAGGTATTGCGCACGCCCACGGCCCGCCGCTCCTCGTCGATCCGCCTCTGCCCGCTGCCCCAGAGGATGCACCGGGTGTTGGTGGTGCCCCCGTCAATGGTGATAATATACTCTTTCACGATCTCACTCCCCGTCCTTCCTGGAATGTTTTACTTTCTCCTTCTGCTTGTCCGAATACACCTGAACCAGCACCGCGATCAGCAGCACCACGCCGGTGATAATGTCCTTCCAGTACGCGCTGATATGCCCGTTTAAGTTGATCAGGTTGGTGATAAACGTCACGAACAGGCAGCCCAGGAACACGCCGTGGATCTTTCCGATGCCGCCGCGCACGGACGTGCCGCCCAGCACCACCGCGGCCATGATGGTCATTTCCCAGCCCTCGCAGGCCGTGGGCTGTCCCGCGCTCAGACGCCCGCAGAGAATGATGCCGCTGCACGCCGCCATCAGCCCGCTGATGGTGAACACGATAATCTTGGTCCGGTTCACGTGAATCCCCATCATTTCCGCAGAGCCCTCGTCGCCGCCCACCGCGTAGACGCCCCGGCCGAAGTCCTTTTTCCGCAGAATCACGGTCAGAACCAGGATCAGGATGATAAACGCGAAGGTAGGAAACGGGATCAGGCCGAACACATTTCCATTACCCACATACTTTAGCTGGGGAGCGTTGGTCCCCAGGGAAATGGACAGCTCCTTGTTGATCAGCAGGGCGAAGCCCCTGGCCGCCAGCTGGGTTCCCAGGGTGGCGATAAAGGGCTGCACCTTGAACATGCTGACGATCACGCCGTTAAAGGCCCCAAATATAGCACCCACCGTCAGTCCGCCCGCCACCGCCACCGGGAAGCCGTAGGGGGCAAGCCAGGCCGTGACCATGCTGACCAGGGCCGCCAGCGCGCCCACGGACAAATCCCTGGCTCCGATTAAGAAGCACAGGTTCACGCCCAGACCCATGATGCCCATCATGGACGCGGTGTGGAGCACGTTGATTAAATTTTTCTTGTAGTTCAAAAATGTGGTCCCGTAGGCCGCGGTACCCAAAAGGATCAGCAGCAGTACCGCGATCACGGAAGAGTTGTCGTTCAGGAACTGCCCCAAGGGCTTCCTGGTTTTCGCTTTCATCGTATCCATGTTCCGCCCTCCCCTTATACGCTTCTCTCACGCTGAATAGCCAGCGCGAAGATGATAATTGCCGCCTTGATAATGTTGGATGTGGCAAACGGGATACCGTTCATATTGACCGTGGTTCCGATGAGGACCATGATCAGGCAGCCCGCGATGGAACCCACGATGTTGGCCTTGCCGCCCTTCATGGAGGTGCCGCCCACCGCCACGCCCGCGATGGCGTCCAGCTCGTAGAGCTTGCCAAGCTCATTGGGGTCCAGGGCCGCGTTCCGGCACATTTCCAGGATGCCGCAGGAACCCGCCAGCACCGCGGAGATCACGTACACCGTAATGATCACAGCCACGGTGCGCACGCCGGTCAGCCGGGCCGCCTTGGGATTGCTGCCCACGGCCTCCACGTACTTGCCCAGCAGGGTTTTGCGCAGCACAAACACGCTGACAATGACGATGAAAATAAAAAATACAATCTGAATCGGCACTCTGCCCGGAAAACGGTAAATGCCCAGGGTCTTGATCTCCGGGTAGCCGCCCAGCACGAACACCGAGGATTTGGCCATGAGAACCGTGACGCCGCGCATCACGATCTGCATCACCAGGGTCAGAATCACCGGCTGCACGCCCACGCTGGAGATAAGAAAGCCGTTGAACACGCCGATGGCCGCGCAGGCCGCCAGGCCGATCAGGCACCAGACCCAGAAATTTCCTCCGTTGGTGATTCCCAGGGACACGATGATGCCGCAGAACGCCATCATGGACCCTGTGGAGATATCAATCCCTCCTGAGCTGATAACAAAGGTCATACCCACCGTCATAAACAAAATGGGGGTGGACTGTTTAATGACCAGCCACAGGGTGTTGAGGGATAAAAAGTTTTTCGTGACAATTCCGTTAAAGACGATCAGCACCGCCAGGGCGATTACCGCGCCGTAGCTGATAAAAATCTCTCTGAACGTCATCTTCTCTTTCTGTATGTGATCCGCCATACAACCAGACTCCCTTCCGCGTTTGTAACCGTCCGCTGCCTTCGCAGCCGCCCACGCTCTATATATCGATTTGGCCGGACGCAATCACGTTCATGATGGCATCCGAGTTAATCTCCTCATTCACCAGTTCCCCCACGTTTCTCCCGTCGTGCAGAATCACGATGCGGTCGCATTCCCGCACCAGTTCGTCCAGCTCGGAGGAAATGTAGAGCACGCTGATCCCGCTGTCGGAAATCTGTTTGATCAGCTCCTCAATCTCGCCCTTTGCGCCCACGTCGATGCCCCGGGTGGGCTCGTCCAGGATAATCAGGTCCGGGTGGGTGGCCAGCCATCGGGACAGGATCACCTTCTGCTGGTTCCCGCCGCTCAAATCCTTGATCTTGGTGGAGGTGCCCGGCGTCTTGATGGCGATCTTCTGGATGTATTCCAGGGTGACTTCCTTCTGCTTTTTCTTGTTCAGGATTCCGAACCGGCTGATCTTGGGCAGTATGGTCATGGTCAGGTTGTCCTGGATGGACATGTAGGGGAAAATGCCCTCGGCCTTGCGGTCCTCCGAGCAGAACGCCAGCCCCCGCTTGATGGCGTCCGCCGGGCTCTTGAAGCGGATGGCCGTCTGGCCCATGAACACCTCGCCGTCATAGTTCAAATCGTCCCCGAAAATGACCTTAGCGGTCTCCGTTCTGCCGGAGCCCAGCAGTCCCGAAAGCCCCAGAACCTCGCCCTTGTGAATCTCCAGGTTGATGTTCTTCAACCTCTGGTTGGCTTTTTTCACGCCCACCACCCGGCAGATCACTTCCGATTTCACCTTATCCGGGTCGTATTTTTTCCTTTTATTTACAAGTTCGCTGGCATCCCGGCCGATCATCAGAGAGATCAGCTTGAGCTTTGGCAGCTCCTCAAGGGGCATGCAGGCGACGTATTCTCCGTCTTTAAAGATCGTGGCCGCATCGCAGACCTGGTAAATCTCGTCCATTTTGTGGGTCACGAAAATGGTGGAAATCCCCTTCTGTTTCAGTCCCTTGACCACGTCGAACAGCACCTTGACCTCTCCGGTGTCCAGGGAGGAGGTGGCCTCGTCCATGATCAGCAGCTTGGTGTTGCGCGACAACGCCCTGGCGATGCTGACCATCTGCTGGATGGCCGTGCTCTGCATGCTCAGCTGGGCGGTCACGTCGATGTCCACGCCCAGCTCCAAAAGCGCGGCCCTGGCGTTTTTGTTCATGGTATCCCAGTCGATCATCCCATTTTTCTTAGGTGTATTTCCCAGATAAATATTTTCCGCAACACTCAAAAACGGGCTTAGGTTCAGCTCCTGGAAAATGGTGCTGATCCCCAGCCTCTGAGCCTCGTCCGTATTTCTCGGGTTTACCGCTTTTCCGTCGAAATAAAACTCCCCGGCTCCCGGGTCCCGGCGGTAGTAGCCGGTTATAATCTTAATGAGGGTGGATTTTCCCGCTCCGTTCTCCCCCATAAACGCCATGATCTCGCCCCGGTGGACCTTAAAGTGGACGTTTTTCAAGGCCTTGACGCCGGGAAATGTCTTTGATATGTTCTTCATCTCCAGCAATACATTTTCTTCCAATGCGGTCCCTCCTCACTTGCCTATTCTCGCCCGCAGGCTGCGCCGGCGGCCCTTTACATACGGCAACCACCCGCGGCCTTTTCCATTTAAAAAATGAGTGTGCGTTCAGCCATCACACGTAGCGGAGTGCACACTCATTTTGATTATTACCAAACATGCCTGAATGCCGGTGAATTACCAGCCCGCTTTCTCCAGCTCTGTCGCTGCATTGTCAACTGTGAAGAAACGGTCGTTGGCCCAGATCAGTCCGTCCACTTCCATACCCTGTTCCAGAGCCGCCACTACCTGAAGCGCCTGCGGCCCAAGGAGCGGTGAGCACTCGGAGCAAGCCGCCACTCTGCCGTCAATGATTTCCTGAAGCATTGCCGAGCTGCCGTCGCCGATGGACAACACGTCGATGTCCTCGCCGGGTACCAGGCCCATTCCGTCGATGGCCTGCAGTGCGCCGAAGGTCATCTCGTCGGAGTGCGTTACCACCACGTCGATCTCGTCGCCGTAAGCCTGGATCAGGTTCTCCATACAAACCTGAGCCTCGGAACGCATGTTGTTGCCTACCTGGGACTCCAGAAGCACGATGTTGTCATGTCCCTTGATGGTGGCCATGAAGCCCTTGGAACGGTCCATCGCGGTGGTAGAGCCGGGCGCGCCGAAAATCTCAACCACGTTGCACTTGTCAGGATAATTCTTAATCACCCAGTCGGCGCACCACTCGCCCTCGGCCTCGGCGTTGGAACGGATGGCGGTCACATAGTCCTCGCCCGGGGTGCCGTTAGCGGAGCGGTCCAGAAGGATCACGGGCACGCCCGCAGCCTTTGCAGCCTCCAGGGCCGGAACCAGACCTTCCTCCTCCTTGGGTGGCAGCAGCAGATAGTCGATATCCTGCGCCAGCAGGTCGTTTACATTGGAAATCTGGGTTGCGGTGTCGTTCTTGGCCTCGTTCCAAACCACCTCGAATCCGGCGCCCTCAAATGCTTCCAGCACGCTATTGGTCTCGGCGATACGGAACGCGTTGGTGTAGTGCATCTGCGCAAGGCCCACCTTCTTGCCCTTGCCGAAATCCTTGGGAAGTCCCTCTAACGCCGCGCTCAAATCCACGGATTGCGCGATGGTTTCCGCTGCGGCCGCGCTGGTCGCAGCCTTGGACTCTTCCTTGGTTTCCTCCGCCTTCGTCTCAGCCTCGGTGGCCGCGGTGGTGGCGGGTGCTGCGGTGGTCGGCGCTTCCTTGGCTCCTCCCGAACATCCGGCCAGGGATGCAACCATTCCGATTGCGATTAAATAAGCGTAAAATTTCTTCATGTACCCTCCTCCTAATGTGTTTCATCACATTTGATATATTTGTATATACGAAATATATCATTGTATTTTTGCAGAGTCAACAACATTATCTTCGATTTATAGAATATATTCGACTTTTCTACTATATCCACAATTAATCCCCCCTCTTTTTATTCAATATTGCCTAAATTTTGTGTGAATTTTGTTATGGTTTTATCAATAATATGTAATTTCCGTTTTGTTTTTAACAATGTCCCCCTGGGGAATGGGTGCCGGGTGCTTTAAAAACTGATATGTTTCAGTGGGGATGATATTTTTATAAATTGCGGTTGGTTTGATCGAAAGCGGGAATTCAGGTTTGACGGGATGTCCACTTAGCGGTATACTGAATACAACATAATTTACCATATTATACAAGGGGGACTTTAAGATGAAAAAAACTTTCATGACCGCGATTCTGGCAGGGCTTATGGCCGTATCCATGAGCATGACGGCCTTTGCAGGGCAATGGCAGCAGGATGCAAAGGGCTGGTGGTATCAGAACGATGACAAGACCTATTTGAAGGACGGCTGGAAATGGGTGGACGGGAAGTGCTACTATTTCACCTCCGACGGTTATTGCCTGACCGGGACCCAGACACCCGACGGATACACCGTGGACGCCAGCGGGGCCTGGATCGTGGACGGCGTCGTGCAGACGCAGGGCGGTGAAGCGGCTGCGGCCCCAGAGCAGAGTACCGTCACGGCAGGTGGTTTAACGCTTGCCATTCCCAACGGATTTTCAAAGTATTCCGAGGAGGATGGATTTGTTTATCTTGCCAACTCAGATACCACCGCGATGATTGCTCTGGCTTCCGAAAGCCTGGCTGACCTGGGTTTCAGCGCAGAAGAACTGAGAATGCTGACCGCACTTTCCGATTATATCCTGGATGAGGCTATGAAGGAGAATACCGGGGTTGAAATAACCGGCACTAATCTGCAGCTCGCCAACCGCACCTGGCGCTTCTACGACTACGGGTATAACCCGGTTCTGGAAATTCCAGGCCAAACGCAGGTCTATGCCAGACTGACCGAAAGTCACCTGTACATGATCTTCTTCACCGGAGAACTCTCCGGGATGGACACCACCTCCATCATGCAGAACAACCTGCGCTAAAGGCTGCCGTCTTTAGCCGCCAAATGAAAACACTACAAAAAAGGAAGAATCCCAGCCGCGCCTGCCGCGCCCGGGATTCTTCCTTTTTCAATCTATACCATATCGATAACCCTTGTCCAGATTTCCATAAACTCCTCGCCCGAAAGCGTCTCCCGCCGGATCAGCTCCCCGGCAAGCGTTTCCAGCGCGCCCTGCCAACGGGTGAGTATCTGCAAGGTCTGCTCATACTGTTCCTTGAGGACCCGGATCACCTCCCGGGACATCTCCTGCTCCATCCCCGGCAGCACGCTGCCCGCATTGGCATTTCCCAGGTAATCGGCGGCTTCCGCCAGGATGGCAGCCGGACCGAAGAGGCCGCACATTCCATACTGCGCCACCATCCGCTTTACGATGCCGGTGGCCTTAGCCAGGTCATCCCCCGCTCCCTGGGTGACGCCGCCCTCCCCGCCGGTCAGCTCCTCCGCGGCCCGTCCGCCAAGCAGGCAGCGCACCTCGGCCAGCAGGTCGTCCTTTGTCCTCAAATGCTTATCCTCGCCGGGCAGGTTGATCACGTACCCCAGCGCCGACTCCCCTCTGGGCACGCAGGTGACCTTTTCGAAGGGCCGGACCGCCTTGTCCCTGGCCACAGGGTTTCCCTCGCCGTCCACCACGCGCAGAAGGGCGTGCCCGATCTCATGAAACGCCACGATCTTCTTATCCTGCGCCCCAGGGGTTTTCCGGGACGGAAGGCCCACAATCATATTCTCCAAGGCTTCCAGCAGGTCCTCCAGCGTCACGGTGTACAGGCAGTTGTCCGCCGGAACCGGGCCGGGACGCCAGCCTCTGCCAGCCGCCAGAATCCCCGCCTCATTGACCAGGTTGGCCAGCTCCGCCGGGCTGGCGCCGTAGCTTCTCGCCGCCGTTTCCCGGATCACCGCTTCAGCGGTTTCGGACCACCGGGCGTCCAGCTCCTTCTCTTTTTGGTTGAGCGACGCGGCCAGGGCCGGGCGCAGCTGCTTTTTGGCATACAGTCGTAAAATGTCCTCCCTCCCCCTGCGGTCCGGCAGTCCCACGGGGATACGCCGGTCAAACCGGCCGGGGCGCAGCAGCGCCGGGTCCAGAATCTCCGGGCGGTTGGTGGCTCCCAACACAAACAGATTTTGGTTCCCCGAAAAGCCGTCCATGCAGGCCAGAAGCGCAATCAGCACTTCGTCCGCCCCGCCCCTGGCCCCTCTCGCCTTCGCCACCGCATCCAGCTCGTCAATAAAGATCACCACCGAGGCGGCTTCCGCCTTCTGCGCCTGCAAAAACAAATCCCGCACCCGGTCTGCGCCGGTGCTGAGTCCCCCGGCCAGAAGATCCGTGGCTGCCAGAGCGATAAAGGCCGTGCGGCCCTTGCTGCAGCCCGGGTCCATTTCCCGGACACGCCGGGCCGTCTCCCCGGCCACGGCCCGGGCCAAAAGGGTCTTGCCTGTTCCGGGCGGGCCCACCAGCAGCGCGCCCTTGGGAAGCCGCGCTCCGGCCAGGCGGTAGGTGTCGCTGTGGGCCAGCATGTCCACCACCTCGCCCAGCTTTTCAACCGCGGTCTCCTGGCCCTTCACATCCGCAAAGGTCTCCGTTATGTCCTGCTCCACCTTAAATAACTTGCGGGTGCGTCCCAGACGCTCCTCGTTGGCCTCCAAAATGGCCTCATAGTTGTCGACCAGCTCCTTGCCGTAGGTCTCGGTCACGGTCCGCCAGACCTGCGCCCAGCCCGGGGCCTCCCCCTGCTGCCGGAAGAAACGGTATTCCGTTGCCAAACGGACAGCCAGCGTCTCATTTCCCCGGAAATACGCGAACTGATCCGCATACTCCTGACCGGTGACGCGCCGGTAAAAATGCTCCGCCTGGCGCAGGGCTTCCCCCTCCAGGCGTCCGCCGGGCAGAAGATCCGGCTCCCGCCTGCCGATCCGGAATTCCAGATCCCGCACCAGATCGGGCACGGAGGGACTTTCCAGCTCCAGCACCGTCACCCGGCTGTAAAGTCCGGGATTGTCGTTTAAGAAACGGCGCGTTTCCTTCTCATATCCGGCCATCAGGATGGTGGGCAGCTGGTTCTCCCGGTAGGTCTCGTACTGCTCCACCTCCTGCCCGCTCTTCTCGTCGGTGACAATCTTCGGAAGCCGGCACTCCCCTTTGAGCACCGGAAGCAGCGCCTCCAGGGCCTCGCGGCCGAAATCCTGGCCCGAGGTGTTAAACAGCGTGTACACGTCGTCCAGGAACAGGACGGTTTTCCGCTCAATGGCCTGGATGATCACCTTCAGCGTTTTGGGCCTGGTGTGCCCGATATACCGGCCCACCAGATCCCTGGCGCTGATGGCGGTGCACATGTCGTCCGGGTCCGTGTCTGACCGGGGGATTACATGAAATTCCACCAGCGTGTCCACCAGCCGCTTTGCCAGCGTGCTTTTGCCCACACCCGGACCGCCGAGAATCACGATTCCAGCCAAGCGGCCCGCTTTTTGTTCCCAACCCGAAGGCGGGTACTCCCCCATATATCCCCGCTCCACCACCAGGCGGTGCACGGTGTCCACAATGGATGAGGCCTCCATCAGGCCTTCCTCCGGCGGGAACAGGCGGCGGGATACCTCCTGGCGTGGGATAAAGCCGGGGAGAGGTACAGGGGCGGCGGCAGCTGGCGGCGCAGGGACGGCGGGCGGTGGGGCGGCGGCGGGCGGGGAGCCGCCGGCGGCGGGTGGGGCGGGAGGGGCGGGGGGGTCGGATGCGGCGGCCGGGCGGGGGGCGTCGGGGCGGGGGCGCGAGGC
>ENA-UOJP01000698-UOJP01000698.1-human-gut-metagenome-genome-assembly--contig:-C102-NODE-698-length-56253-cov-85.833410_pt1 | contig 56253 bp, 43 predicted proteins | sample MGYA00242353_ERZ723900 | MGnify/ENA metagenome assembly ERZ723900 | reverse complement strand
CCTTTCTCTCGCATTTCCTCTACTATCTGTTTCTTAAATGCTCCATCGTATTTAGAAACCCCTTTTGGCATAAAACAACACCCCATTCGTTACTAGTTTACCATACTGTCTAACAAATGGGGTGCTGTTCAGTTTTGCTGCGCCGCCTTTTGGCTTGTCGAAAAAGCTGCGCTTTCCCGCCAAGCTGCCTGCGGACAGGGCCTTTGGCCCCGTTCGCCGCGCACGGCGGTTTTCGGCGGTCGCTTCACTCTACACGCCTCGGCACTGGCCCTGCGGGACGTCGCGGGGTTATTTTAAATAAAAAAGGGGCATCTGCGCGCTAAGAGCCGCGCTTTCAGCGCAGTTGTCCGCAAGGGAGGCTTCGCGCCGCTCCGGCACGCGCCTGCGGGCGCAGTCACCACCCCTTTTTCAGGCTGCCCGCAGCCGGGACGGCCAAACAAATTTTTGCATTTCTGACGGTTATTTGTTACAATGGGTTCAGTTTTATAGCTGCGGCGGAAAAGATCTGCTCTGCCGCACAGAAGGGGAGAGGGAACGTGGCAATTGAAAAGGTACGGGAATATTTTGAAAGTTTCGGCGCCGCTGCGCGCATCCGGGAATTTGATGTATCCAGCGCCACGGTGGAATTGGCCGCGCAGGCGCTGGGCTGCGCACCCGAGCGCATCGCAAAAACGCTGTCGTTCCTGGTGGACGGCGGTTGTGCGCTGGTGGTGGCGGCGGGCGACGCCAAGGTGGACAATCCACGCTTCAAGGCGCAGTTTCACACCAAGGCAAAGATGCTCACCCCCGGCGAAGTGGAGGCGATGGTGGGCCACGCTGTGGGCGGCGTATGCCCCTTTGCTGTCAACCCGGGCGTAAAAATATATCTGGATGCTTCTCTGCGGCGGTTTGAAACAGTGTTCCCCGCCTGCGGCAGCAGCAACAGTGCCATTGAACTGACCATCTCGGAGCTGGAACAGTATTCCCGTTTCGATGCATGGGTGGATGTCTGCAAGGGATGGCGGGCGGAAAGGGAAGGCTGAAAGGCCTTTTTCGAAGAAAGAGCGTGTGCCCACAGGGACGCTGGAAAGCAGGAGGAAGCCATGGACGAAGCGGGTGAAAAACTCAAACGGGCGTTTACAGGCGCGTTTGCGCTGCTGTTCGCCGTCATCGTGCTGTGTGCGGTTTTCTGCAACCAGAACGTGTTCGGCACGCAAAGCCCGCGGAGCCTGCTGGCCGGGGGGCTGGCGCTGGCTGTGGGTGTGCTGTGCGCCGCGTGGCTGCTGCGCCTGCTGCCCGCCCCGGGCAAAAGGCTGCGCCGGACGCTGCTGGCGGCGTTTTTCACGCTGTGCTTTTTGGCGCAGGCCCATGTGGGCAGGGCGCTGGTGGTGGGTGCCACCGGAGACTGGGATTTCGGCATCGTGCTGCGCGCCGCGCTGGACTTTGCGGCAGACGGTGCGCAGGGCGGTATTTATTTCAACAATTTCCCCAACAACCAGCCGCTCATGCTGCTGTTGGCGGGGTTGTTCCGTCTGCTGCGGGCCTGTGGTGTGACGGAGGAGTATGAGCTGCTGGTTTGGGGCATGCGCTTCGGCGCGGTGCTGCTGCAGCTTGCACTGTTCTTTCTGTACCTATGCGCCGCGCGTCTGCTGGGCCGTCGGGCCGGCGCGCTGGCGCTGCTGCTGGGTGCGGCCACAGCGCCGTTTTTGCTGTATGCGCCCGTCTATTATACGGATACCGTCACCGCGCCCATTCCCATTGCCATATTGTACTGCTGGCTGCACCTGCGCGCGGCCCGACGAGAGGGGCGGCCGGGCCGGGGCCCGCTGGCGGCTGTTTTTGTGCTGGGCGTTTTGGGGACGCTGCTTAAAGTGACCGTCGTCATCATGGTCATCGCCGTGGTGCTGGATTGGATGCTCTCGTTCCCAAAGCTGCGGGAGCGGCTGGCAGCGCTGGCTTTGTTGGCCGCCGTGGTGGCGGGCGTGAATGCGGGCAGCTTTGCGGCCGCGCACAGCGGTGCGTTCCGTAAGGCGCAGCCGGGGGATGAGATACCCAAAACGCATTGGATAATGATGGGCCTCGCGGGAAACGGCGGGTACAACAACGAGGATTATGTGTTGACATTTTCTGCGCCGGACGGTGAGACGCGCAAGGCGCTTATCCGGGATGAGATCGCCGCGCGCCTGAAGGAGATGGGGCCCGCGGGTCTGGTGCGGCACGCACTGGATAAGATCGGTTATACGTGGGGCGAGGGCACCTATTATCTGCCGCATAAATTGGCTATGGGACCGACCCAGCCGCATAGCTTCTGGGCGGAAATTTTTTTTGAAGGCAGGGCGCACTTTTCGCTGTTCCTGCGCTATGCCAACGGATTGATGCTCTGCATGCTGCTGTATCTTTTGGCCGGCGCGTTGCAAAAGCAGAGCCGAGACGTGCTGTTTGCTGCGCGGCTCTCAGTCTGCGGGCTGTTTTTCTTTCTGTTGATATGGGAGGCGCGCAGCCGTTATCTGGTCAATTATGTGCCGGTGCTGCTCCTGCTGTTTGCTGCGGCCGCGTGGGGAATGGCCGGTCGCCTGCCTGGGTGGGGCTGCAAACAGCGCGGTACAGGCGGTGAAAGTATACCCGGATGAAGCATCCGTGTTTGGCTGGAGCAAAGGCAAACGCCCCGCGCCGGGGTATCCCGGGGCGGGGCGTTTTTTCAAAAAGTTCCTCGCGCATATGCGCGGCCGTGTCAGCCATGCTCCGGCACGCCGTAATGCTCCTGCTTGTCCGCATACATGCTCTCGTCGGCAGCGCGCACCAGCTCGTCAAGATCTTCCCGGGCGCAGGCGTGCCAGGCTCCGCCCAACGAAACGCCGTAGTCTGTTTCACTGGCAAGGCGGTCGCGGGCTTTCGCGAGCATTGTCTCGAACCGGGCCTGCGTCACACCCGGGCACAGCACGACGAATTCATCACCGCTCATGCGGTAGATGTGCGCGCCGGGGAAGCAGGCGCGCAGTACGTCTGCTGTCTGCATGATAACGGCGTCGCCCCGGCTGTGGCCGTAGCGGTCGTTGATCTGCTTGAGGCTGTTGATGTCGCAGAATACCGCGCCGATGGGGCCGGCGGGAATGGGACCGGCCAGAAAACGCTGGTATTGCAGACGGTTTTCCAGCCCGGTGAGCGCGTCGTGACGGTTTTGGTATTCCAGACGGGACTGCAGGCGCCGGCGCGACAGTTCGGAACCGACAAAGTAGGCCAGCGATTCCAGCACGCGTGTATCGTTAATGCCGGAGGCGGCATTTGCAACGCCCAACAGGCCGCGGCCGAACGTGTGCGGCAGCGGCGCAAATAGCAGGGCGCTGACCCCGGCATCCTGCATCTGTGCCGCGACCTGACGGTATTCAGGGCCCAGTCGCTCCGCAAGGATACATTGTGCCTGAGGCGATTCAAGCAATCGGTTGAGCAGCGATCCGTTGGACAGGGAGATCGAAGGAAGCTCCAGAGGTTCCGCGTCGGCGGCCGTCCACATCTGGGTGCAGTGCACGCTTCTGCCGGAAGCATGCAGCTCCAGCAGGAACGCGTGAGATGCCTGATAGAAACCGCCGACACAGGACAGCACGGCCTGCGCGGCCTCGCGGGAGGATGCCGCGTCCATCAGGCGGCGGATGCATTCCACCAATGTTCGCTCGGTCTCCAGCTTGCGGGCGGTGTCCCGGCTCAGCAGCTCCTGTTCGGTGATATCCACCGCGATCTCCAGCCGCGCCGGACGTCCGTCCCAATCAATCAGTTTGTCTTTCAAAAGAAAATGCCGCCCCATGGAAGGGTTGTTGAATTCCCAAACGTAAAATTTGTCCGGTGTGAGCCGGGCATTGGTGCAGTAAGGACAAGGGGCGGGCTGGCCCTGCAGCAGTGCATAGCATGGCTTGCCCTTGTAATCCCGGGTGGGGAGCAGAGAACGGCAGCGGCGGTTGGCGTAAAGCAATTCATATGTATTCGGGTCGCTCACATAAACGATCTCATCCAACGCATCCAGCAGGTCCTGTGGGCCCATTGCCGCAGCACTCCTTTCCAGAACTTTCCTCTTAAGCATAGCATGAATTCGTTTTGATATCAATATGCATTCGGATAATTTGAAGTGATTACGATATACTTTTGATATCACTTTGAATGGAGGCTGTGCCGTGGGAAACTATTATGCACCGTTTTCCCTGCGCATTTCTGAGACTTTGATCACAAAGCTGAAAATCATTGCGATAGAGAACAAACGCTCTACCAATAAAGAGATGGAGTATGCGTTGGAAAAATATGTGAATGAGTATGAAAAGGCGCATGGGGAAGTTCCTGTGTAAGGATACGCCAAGGCCCCGATGCACGGACTGTTTCGCTGTCCGTGCATCGGGGCCTTTTATTTTGCAGCATTATAGAGCTGTTCATAAATAAAACCGCGCGTTGAAAACAATCGGCGCTTTGTTCCGGTACATCCTACAAAACGTGTGTTAGGCCGCAAGGAACGGCGGTCCCAACTGGGAGATACCGCGGCGAACGGAACGGGCCGCTTATAGCCGGAGCACCGCCCGCGTTTTCTGCACCGCTTTGTTTGCCGGCAGGGACGGCGTGCGTACAGACAGCGGTCACACCGAATGTTTTGCGGGACGCAGCATCGTAAAGCAAAGCATTGCCGCGCCCACTCCCAGCACCAGGTCCCCGATGCTGGCAAAGCCCAGCAGGCGCCCGAACGGCTCCAGCGCCAGAACATCGCCCAGAAAAACAAGACGCGTGCTGTCTGTGACAGGCGCGTAGGCAAAGATCTCACCAGAAGCGAGCTGCGCGGCCAGGCGGGTGCCTGCGGCCGACTCCAGCACGTGCGCGGAGACAGGCATTGCGCCGCCGTTCAGCGCAATAACGGCAAAATTCATCCCGGCTCCGGCGCCGAACACAAAACTCCAAACGCCGCGGCGCAGATTGGCCGCCACAAAAATAAACAGCAGGCCATAATGCAGCAGACATACGGCCAGGGGCGCATAAGACGCAAACGCGGGGAACAGACGCGCTGCATACGGCCCCGCAGCCTTGCACAGATAGGCGGCCACCGGAAGCCACAGCAGCGCGATATTGTGCTGTGCCATCGCGCGCAGGCTGCCGCCGCAGGCAAGGCCGGCGGCCAGCCCGCACAGAATGAATGCCAGCAGCACCAAGCCGTGCGCCTCCTTTCGTGAACAGCCCGCGGGCTACAGCAGGCTTTCTTCGGGCTCGCGTGCGGCGTCCAGCTCTGGAGCCAGAGAAATGAATACCTCCACGACCTTGGGGTCGAGCTGTGAACCGGCCACCTCCTGCATCACAGCCAGCGCCTGTTCGCGGGACATGCCGTTGCGGTAGGGCCTGTCCGACGTCATGGCGTCAAAAGTATCTGCAACGGCAAGGATAGCCGCAGAGAGCGGCAGCTCGCCGGGAGCGGGACCTTCGGCGGGATAGCCCTTGGCGTCGTAACGGTGATGGTGATACAGCACCGCGTCGTTTACCGTGTCGGAAAAACGGATGCTGTCGATGATCTTACGCCCCATCACAGGATGCTGCTGGATCAGTTCGAATTCCTCGGCTGTAAGAGCGGCGGGCTTGTTGAGTACGGCGTCGTCGATGCCGATTTTGCCCACGTCGTGCAGCAGAGCGGCCGTCTTGACGTCGGCCACGAAGCTGGGAGATTTGTGCATGGCGCGGGCAATGGCCTCGCTGTAATACGCTACGCGTCGGGAGTGGCCCTGGGTGTAATGATCTTTGGCGTCCACGGCCATGCTCAGGGCGGCGATGGTGCGCATATGCATGGATTTGCTGTCCAGATACAGCTTGAAGGAATAGCGTGCCAGCATGAGCGGCGCCATGAACAGCACGATGTAAAAGTAGCTGTTGGGCATGTTGATGACGATGCCCAGCAGCAGTCCCAGCGGAACGGTGGCGATGATGTTGGGCAGCAGGCCGCCGATATTCTGGCGCATCAGCGTGCCGAACTGGCCCATGCCGCCTACCTGGTAATACAGGATGAACAGCGTCAGGTTGACAAGGATGCACAGTGCGGCGAACAGCAGGGAAAGGCCAAGGGCGGGCAGAGAGGCCAGGTTATCCGGCATGCCCGCCAATAGCAGCGGCAGCCCGCCCGCGCTGATGGAAACAAGGATGTTCCCGGTGTTGAACAGCTCCTTGCGGGGCTCACGGGCCAATGGCCAGTAATAATGCTTGGTGGCGGGGTTTTGCATCACGGTGAAAAGCGTCGATACCCCGAACAGAACCACCGCCAGCGGCGCTCCGCCCGTTATGGCGCAGGCCAGTACGGGCACGAAGCTGATCTCCAGCGTTTTGTCTTCCGCGAAATAAATGGGCAGCATCCGGCACACCACCATCAGCAGCACCATCATCAGGCTGTAGCTCCAGATATCCCCGCGGCTGCTGCCCGGCAGATAATAAGGATATACCTCCCAAAGGGAAAGCAAAAAAACCGACAGCCCCGCAATGGAGACGGCGGTCGTATATACCCGCAGCTTTTTTTCGTCCATAGCCGTTTTCCTCCCGGCGCAGGTCTGCGCCACACACAGCCCGGCGCAAAATGCGCCGTTTTTTGACGCCGCAGGGCGGCGCCGCAGATTCCCATATACCTTATATAAATAATATATCCCAGATGACGCACACAAGCGCCGTAAATTCCAAAAAACAGGGCGGCCGGCAGGGCTCCGGGAAACAGGCCGTGTCCGGCCCGTTCAAGTACTTATCTTACGCAGAAGAAAGCGCCGCTGGCGAGAACCAAAGAGCACAGAGAAGCCAGAGCAAACAGGATCTTTTTCATAACAGATATAGCCTCCTTACGGTACTCTGCCCTCCGCTATCCGGGCATGCTATATCCGCTCCGCTGTGCCGGCCCGCCCCTGTTTACCAAAGGAAAGCGGCCCCGTTTTACCCCGCCGTGCGGGGCAGAACGGAAAGCCTGCGGTTTACCGCGCTCAATACGCTGTGTACCGCAGCATTGTCGGGGTCTTCATTTAAAAATGCGCTGCCAAGCAGGCGTTGGCCATCCCGCAGGCTGTACACCTGCGCCACCACGATACCCTGTCCCGCCAGCGTCACCGCATCCACGCTGGCCAATTCGAAGCAGGTTTCACCCGCCGCGCGGTTCACTGCCGCAAGCGCGGCCTCGGAAACGCACCGTCGCCGGGCAAAAGGCGTATTCGCGCTTTCGCCGTGGCCGGTATACGTGTCGCAGCCGCGCGCCAGCGTTACCGAAGCAGACACACGCCCGCCCGCGCTTTTGATCTCCAGCCCCGTATGGGCAAGACGGAAATCCCCCCGGGGGGCAAGCCCCTCGGAGAGCTGTGCAACGCTGATGATGCGGTGGTCCACCTGTACGCCGAACTGCGCCGTCAAAGCAGACTGGATATCGCGTACCAGCGATTTCGAACTTTTCTCGGGCCCGGCGAGCACGTGGATCTCGCACGGCATGCCGTTTTCGGCAAATACCACCTGGGCCGCCTGCACGCCTTCCAGGCGGCAGATCAGCTCCTGCCAGAGCGTTTCAGTACCGGACATCCACAGCTTCCCTCCATCCACAGCCGCGGGGCGGCTGGATCAATACGCCGAATTTAATACCATCATAGCGCATGAACGGCACCCTTGTCAACGAATGCATGGTCAAAAAGGGCATTTCAAAAAAATACTTTTTGAATGGTGTGTTTAACAGGATTTAAGCTTGATATAGTCAGGAAATTTTTTCCTTTGCTGTTTTAGCCCGGCTTTCAGCGGCCGCGTGGGGGCAGTTTGTGTTTTGCGGCATGCCCAGGGCTTAGCGCCGGATCCGCAATGTATATCCAATCTGCCTAAAAGTGCTTTCGCAGCCGGAAGATGTTTTGAGCGATTTTCTGAATGTTGTGAAAAAAGTGTGTTTGAAGAGTTACAATTCGTTGAAATGCACAAAAAACATCTTGTCCTTTACGCAAAAAATGCTATAATCAGACACAGCCTTTACAAATGCCCTTGCGCAGCACTCTGCGGCGCGGGCAGAGAGGCTGTATAAAGAATCGAAAAAATGGAGGTTTTCACTATGAAAAAAGTTCTTGTTCTTGCTGTTGCGGCGCTGATGGCGCTGTCTCTGGTTGCCTGCGGCACCGACTCTTCCTCTTCCAGCGCTCCGGCTTCCACAGCTCCGTCCAGCACGTCTGTGTCTGAGCCGGCCAGCACCAGCGCTTCCGAGCCGGCCAGCACCTCTGCGTCTGCCAGCACTTCCGAGTCTGCCAGCGTTTCTGAGAGCGCCAGCACCTCTGAGGTTGCCGAGAGCGCCAGCACCAGCGAAAGCGCCAGCGCTTCCACGGCTGCGTAATTGCTTTTTTGCACGCGGTGAGCCCGCGGGCGTTCCCTTTGGGGAAACCGCCCGCGGGCTTTTTGTGTTATGAGTGTACGCACATTGAGGACAGCGAAACGCTTTTTTTCAAAAAAATGTATCCGTTGGCAACATTTGTCACCGCATGGCAACAAAAATCCATGCAGTAAAATTGACAAACCATAGAAAACTTGTTAAAATGATGATTCAGAGAATGTTAAACGATGGTGTTTAAACGTTGTTTTTAGACACCATTTTTTGTTTATATTCTTTTTTCTCCTGCGGGCGCGGCAAAAAGCTGTTTTTTGCGGTGTGCGCGCGCAAAATACAGTTTGCTCCGGCGGCTCTCGCGCGGGCCGGGCGGAACGTTATTTCTTTAAAGGAGTTGGCAAAATGGCGAAATATATCGCAAAGCGCGTTGCGTTGGCATTGGTGACGCTGGTCATCGTGTCGATGCTCACCTTCTTCCTCATGTTCCTGGTTCCGGGCGGGCCGTTCCTGTCCGAAAAATCGCCGTCCCCGGCGGTGCTTGCGGCCATGGAGGAAAAGTACGGCTTGGATAAACCGGTGATCGTGCAGTACAAGAACTATATGCTCAACCTGCTGCAGGGCGAGCTGGGCCCGTCCATCAAGCAGCGCGGCCGCACGGTCGCCCAGATCATCGGTTCCCGGTTCCCGGTTTCGGCGCGCATCGGCGGCATCGCGCTGGCTATTGCCGTCGTCGTGGGCGTGGTGCTGGGCAGTGTGGCGGCGCTCAACCGCGGCAAGTGGATCGACAACGTCATTATTGTTATTGCCACCTGCGGCATCGCGGTGCCGAGCTTTGTTGTATGTACCATATTATTGTATATATTCAGCCTGAAGCTGGGGTGGCTGCCGTCCTACGGCCTTACGGGCTGGAAAAACTATATTATGCCGGTCATCGCTCTGGGCTTCTACCCCACGGCGTACATCTGCCGCCTGATGCGCTCTTCCATGCTGGATGTGCTGGGGCAGGATTACATGCGCACCGCCCGCGCCAAGGGTCTTTCCCAGGGCAAGAGCCTGTTTAAGCATGCGCTGCGCAATGCCATTCTGCCTGTCGTCACTTATCTGGGGCCGGCTTTGGCCTATACGCTCACGGGCAGCCTGATCGTTGAAAAGATCTTTACGATCCCGGGCCTGGGCGACAGCTTCGTCAGCTCTATCACCGGCCGCGATTATATGGTCATCATGGGAACCACGATCTTCCTGGCCACGCTCATCATCACGATGAACGTGATCGTGGACATCGTGTACAAGATCATCGATCCGCGGATCAAGCTGAAATAAGCGGGAGGAGAGCGAAGGAATGGAAAACAAAAAACAGATCTTGAGCATGCAGCTCAACGTCGACGACTTTGCGCCCGCCAGCGATTCCGAAAAGGAAAGCCTGTCCGTCATGCGCGAAAGCGTCAGCTTCTGGAAGGACGGTCTGCGCCGTCTGCGGAAAAACCCCATCGCCATGGTGAGCCTTGCGGTGCTGATCATCGTGCTGATCCTGGCGTTTATCGTGCCGGCGTTTTACCCTTACGATTACGCCACTCAGATCCGCGGCAGCGAGAACCTGGGCCCCATGCAGTATTCCGAGGCGGAGCAGGCCGCCATGGCCGCGGGCGAAAAGGTGTTTCCCCACATTCTGGGCACGGACTCCCTGGGGCGCGACTATGCCGTCCGCGTTATGATGGGCACCCGTGTTTCCCTGTCTGTTGGCCTGCTGGCCAGCGTGCTGGTGCTGCTCATCGGCTCGGTCTACGGCTCTGTTGCCGGCTTTTTGGGCGGCAAGGTAGACCTGTTCATGATGCGTATCGTGGACATCATCTACACCGTGCCGGACCTGCTCATCATCATCCTGCTGTCCGCTACGCTGAAATACCCGCTGCAGTCTCTGGCGGAAAAGCCGGGCTTCGGCTGGATCAACATCATCGGCGTGCCGCTCATCTGCATCCTGATCGTATTTGCTCTTTTGTACTGGGTGGGCATGGCGCGCATCGTGCGCAGCCAGGTGCTCACGCTGAAGGAGAGCGAGTACGTCACCGCCGCCCGCGCTCTTGGCGCCGGCACGGGCCGCATCATCAAAAGGCACATCCTGACGAACTGCATCGGCACGCTCATCGTCACCACCACACTGCAGATCCCTTCGGCCATCTTTACCGAGAGCTTTCTTTCGTTCCTGGGCATCGGCGTTTCCGCGCCCATGCCATCGCTGGGCAGCCTGGCCAGCACGGCCATCGACGGTCTGCAGAGCTATCCGTACCGCCTGTTCGCGCCGGCCATCGCCATCTCCGTCGTCATCCTCAGCTTCAACCTGTTCGGCGACGGCCTGCGCGATGCATTCGACCCGAAGCTGAAAAACTAAACGAAAGGAAGGGACGCACACATGAGTGAATATTTGGTAGACATCAAGGACGAGCGCCTTTCCTTCTTCACCCCCGCGGGCGAAGTGAAGGCTTTGGGCGGCGTGTCCATCCATCTGAAAGAGGGCGAAGTGCTGGGCATCGTGGGCGAGTCCGGTTCGGGCAAATCCGTCACGGCGTACAGCCTGATGGGCCTGACGGCCTATCCCGGCCGCCTGATCGGCGGTACACTGGACTTCAACGGCCATCACATCAACGATATGAGTGAAAAGGAGATGCGCAGGATCCGCGGCAACGAGGTCTCCATCATCTTTCAGGACCCCATGACCAGCCTGAACCCGGTGTACACCATCGGCAACCAGATCCGTGAGGTGATTTTGCTGCACACGGGCAAGTCCAAAAAAGAAGCCAACGAGCGGGCCAAGGAGCTGCTGACGCTGGTGGGCATCAACGAGCCCGAAAAGCGCCTGAAGCAGTACCCCCACGAGCTGTCCGGCGGCATGCGCCAGCGCGTGATGATCGCCATTGCGCTGGCATGCGAGCCCAAGCTGCTGATCGCAGACGAGCCGACCACCGCTCTGGACGTGACCATACAGGCTCAGATTTTAGAGCTGATGATGGACCTGAAGGAAAAGCTGGGCATGGCCATCATCATGATCACCCATGACCTGGGCATCGTGGCGCGCATGTGCGAAAAGATCGCCGTCATGTATGCGGGTAAGATCGTCGAATACGGCACCACGGACGAAATTTTCTATGAACCCAAGCATGAGTATACAAAGGGCCTGCTGCGCAGTATCCCGCGTCTGGATTCCAAGGATCATGAGCGCCTGGTGCCCATTGAGGGCACACCCGTGGACATGCTCAACCCGCCCAAGGGCTGTCCGTTCGCGCCGCGCTGCGGCGCGTGCATGAAGGTGTGCCTGCGCGAGATGCCGCCGCGCACCGATTTCAGCGACACGCACTACACGCAGTGCTGGCTCTGCCAAAAGGCGGAGTTTGAAGCCGCACAGGGAGGGAATGTACAATGAGTGAAAAACTGGTAGAGGTACAGCACCTCCAGCAATATTTCCCCGCCGGCGGCATGGGCAAAAACAAAAAGTACGTTCAGGCCTTGGACGACGTTTCATTCGCCATCAACAAGGGCGAGACACTGGGGCTGGTGGGCGAATCCGGCTGCGGAAAAACCACCACGGGCCGCACGCTGCTGCGCCTGTACGAGCCGACGAAGGGCCGTATCCTCTATGACGGCGAAACGCTGTTTGACAGCGGAAATGTGCCGCTGTACAACGAGGACGGAACCCCGGTGCTGGACGAAGGCGGCAAGCCGAAATTCGGCAAAAAGACGGCCGTGAACATGCTGCCGTACCGCCGCAAGATGCAGATCGTGTTCCAGGACCCCTATGCCAGCCTGGACCCCCGCATGACGGTGGGTGACATCGTGGGCGAGGCCATCGACATCCACAAGCTTGCGTCCTCCAAGGCGGACCGCCGGGAGCGCATTATTAAAATGCTGGAGCGTGTGGGCCTGAACTCCGAGCATGCCAACCGCTATCCGCACGAATTCTCCGGCGGCCAGCGCCAGCGCGTCGGCATCGCCCGCGCTTTGGCTGTGGACCCGCAGTTTATCGTCTGCGACGAGCCCATCTCGGCGCTGGACGTTTCCATCCAGGCACAGGTCGTCAATATGTTTGAGGACCTGCAGGACCAGTACGGCCTGACGTATCTGTTCATCGCCCACGACCTTTCGGTCGTGAAGCATATTTCGGACCGCATCGGCGTGATGTACCTGGGCAAGCTGGTGGAGCTGGCCGACAGCTATGAGCTGACCTTCCACAGCGTTCACCCCTACACCCGGAGCCTGATTTCCGCAATTCCGGTGGCGGACCCCAAGACGGCCCGGGAATCCCGGCGCATCGTGCTGGAAGGCGATGTGCCCAGCCCGCTGAACCCGCCTTCCGGCTGCCGCTTCCGCACCCGCTGCCCCTACGCAGACGAGCAGTGTGCCGCAGAGGAACCCAAATGGCGCGAGGTGTCCGGCGGACACTATGCCGCCTGCCACCATCTGGACAAAGTGAAATAAATGGAAAAAGGCGCTGAAGGCGCCATTTTTCCGCCCGGGTGCTTTATTATAATAAAGTTGCAAAAAAGTGACAATTTGCAAAAAAGCGTTGCGCGGCGCGTCCGCGCGTGTATAATTGTAAACAATTCACCTTGGGGCATGCTATGGGTGCGCCATGTGTGAAATGTTGAATAAACAATTTTTGAGGAGGAAAGTTCACTATGAAGAAACTGGCACTTGTGCTGGCCGTCGTCATGGTGCTGAGCCTGGGCCTGACGGCCTGCGGCGGCAGCACGTCCTCGACCGGTACTGCGAGCTCCGCTCCCGCGGGCTCTTCCTCGTCCGGTTCTGCTTCCGACGCCGCTCCGGCTTACAATCCGGATGCGCTGCAGGTCAAAGCTCTGGACGACAACACGCTGCAGGTCACGCTGACGGCCCGCACGCCGTATTTCCTGGAGCTGACCGCGTTCCCCGCGTACGCTCCCGTTCAGCAGGCGACTGTTGAGGCAAACGGCGAAGCATGGGCTGTGGACGCTGCCACCTACATCGGCAACGGTCCCTACAAGATTGCTGAGTGGGTGCCCAGCTCCCACATCACGATGGTCAAGAACGAGAACTACTGGAACGTGGACAGCCTGGCTGGCCCGGATACCCTGCAGTTCACGCTGATGGAGGATGACGCAGCCCAGCTGACGGCATTCCAGTCCGGCGAACTGGATTTCATCGACGCTGTCCCCAACGACGAGATCGACACGCTGTCTTCCACGCCGGAGTTCTACAAAGAGGGCCAGATCGGCACCTACTATGTGAGCTACAACACGCAGGCCGCTCCGTTTGACGATCCCCTGGTCCGCCAGGCGTTCACGCTGGCGGTTGACCGCGACTATATCTGCAAGCAGATCGGCAAATCCGGCCAGATCCCGGCCGGTGCGTTCGTGGCCGAGGGCCTGAGCGATGCTGCCGAAGGCTCTTCCTTCCGCGAAGTGGGCGGCGACTATTATGACCCGACCGCCGGGGCCAACGAGGCCAACCTGGCCAAGGCCAAGGAGCTGCTGGCGGAGGCCGGCTATCCCAACGGCGAGGGCCTGCCCACCATCACCTATCTGTACAACGAAGGCACCGGCCATCAGCAGATCGGCGAGGCGCTGCAGCAGATGTGGGGCCAGCTTGGCGCCAATGTCAGTTTGGAACCTCAGGAATGGGCCACCTTCCTGAACACCCGTAAGAACGGCGACTATCAGGTTGCCCGCAACGGCTGGCTGGGCGACTACAACGACCCCATCAGCTTCCTGGATATGTGGATCACCGGCGGCGGCAACAACGACGCCCAGTGGTCCAACGCCGAGTTCGACAGCCTGATCAAGCAGATCAAGTCCTCCGGCGACGCTGAGGCGCGCATGGAGATGATGCATCAGGCTGAGGACATCATCTTCGACGAGTGGATGCTGTGCCCGATTTACTACTATGTGGATATTTATATGGCCCAGCAGAACCTGGAAAACCTGAGCACCTCCCCGCTGGGCTTCAAGTTCTTCATGAACGCGAGCAATGGCACGGATACGCTGAAGGTTTGCACCGGCCCGGACCCCGACACCATCGACCCGGCGCTGAACAGTGCTGTGGACGGCGGCACAATGATTGACCACGCTTTTGAAGGCCTGTACACGGTTGCCTACGGCACCACCCCGACCCCGGGCCAGGCGGAGAGCGTTGAGATCAGCGAGGACGGCCTGACCTATACGTTCCATCTGCGCGAGGGCCTGAAATGGTCCGACGGCACCCCGCTGACGGCTCAGGACTTCGTTTACAGCTGGCAGCGCGCGGTTGACCCGGCCACGGGCGCCGACTACGCGTATATGTTCGAGTGCATCGCCGGCTACACCGAGGCGATCAACGGTGAGGAGTATGTTGCTCCGGCCGCCGACGCTTCCTCTGCCAGCACCTCCGAGTCTGCTGCGGAGTCTGTTTCCGCCAGCACCTCTGAGAGCGCCAGCACTTCCGCTGCCGCGTAAGCAGCTGCTTTCTTACAACGCCGCATCTTCGGATGCGGCGTTTTTTTGTACCGGCATGCCTGGAGCGCCGGAAGGGCGGGGGCAAGAGTATCCCGCGAAGCGTTAAACTCATTGTATCACATATATTAACTTATAGCAATAATAAATTAGCTGTCAGTTTATTACAAAAGATTAACATTAGCTGTAAGCTAATATCAAAACACGACAACGGGACGGTGCGAGATGGACAATCGGGAGATCGGCACGCGCATCCGGCTTGCACGCCGGGACGCGGGGCTCACGCAGGAAAAGCTGGCGGAGAAGATCGGCGTATCCACGGTGTTTGTAAGCCAATTGGAATCCGGCAGCCGCGCGCCCGGGCTGGAGACGCTGGTAAAGCTCTCGCAGACGCTGCACGTAAGCCTGGACCTGCTGGTGTTGGGCGGCGCGCCCGGCGGAGACGCGGAAGCGTGTCTTGCTGCGTTGGTGCAGGGGCGCTCGCCCCGCCAGCGTATGCTGGCGGTCAGCCTGGTGCGAAGCCTGTTTGCAGAGATGGACCGTTTGGATGCAGAGCCGCCGGAATGCTGACGCATGCGTTTTTCGAAAAAGGCGGGAGAGCGCGGCCAGGGGAGCGGGTAAAACGCTGCGTGGAACGGATCTCCGGCAGGGAAACGGCCCTGTGCGGCCCGGCGGACATACGAAAAAACAGCCCGGGGAACAAAATGCTGTTCCGCAGGGCTGTTTTCTTTATACAATATTATTTTCGAGGAAAGCGGGCGGCGTTTTGTCACCGCTTTTGCAGGTCCGTCTGCTCCAGCAGGCGCGCAACATCCGTCAGCCCGGGCACGATGGCCCAGGCCAGCCGCTCCATTTCGGGTGTGGGCGGGTCCATGTCCGGCACCATCACAGTGAAGCACCCGGCGGCAGCGCCCGCCCGCACGCCGTTGTAGGAGTCCTCCAGCACCATGCACAGCCCGGGCGGTGTGTCCAGTGCCGCCGCGGCTTTCAGAAAAATCTCCGGCTCCGGCTTGGAATGCGTCACCTGGTCGCCGCCGATGACGGCGGAAAAGTAACCGCGCACGCCGGCGGTCTCCAGATTGTGCAGCACGCGGGCGCTGTCTGTGGAGGAAGCAACGGCCATTTTGCAGTTCCGGGCGCGCAGCGCGTCCAGCAGCTCGAACAGCCCCGGCCGCAGCGGCACGCTGTGCTCCAGCCTTGCTTCCACCTCGCGCCATACCTCTGCGGACATGTCGTCGTAGGGGAACCCGGCGCCGAAGCGTTCCAAAAATGCACGGCGGCCGCTTTCGTAGTTGCGCCCCCGCAGCAGAGAGACATCCTCCGGCGTCATCGTCACGCCGTATTTGCCCGCCACGGCGCGCCACACCTCGTCTCCCAGACGCTCGGTGTCGAACATCAGGCCGTCCATGTCGAACAGGACGGCGCGGATCTGCTGTTCCATTGCTTTCCCAACCTCTCTTCATTCCTGTGCGGCCCGGCCGTTGCCGAACCGCTTTTCATTATACACGAAGCGGTGCGAAAAGCAAACCGCCCGCCGCGGGACGGTGGAGCGGAAATATGCCTTAGCGCGGAAAAAATGGCGGATTTACACATTTTCAGCGGTCTGCCCCTTGTAAAATGGCCGCAGGGCGGCTAAAATAGAGTAAAACCAGCCCCCGCGGTTCTTTTGCGCGCCGGGTGTGGAACTTTGCCGCTGTGCGGTTTTGCGCGCAGCCATCAATGGAAGAGGGAAAAGTATGCTGGACATCAAAGTGACAAAGACCACCGCGCCGAAGGCAAAGCCGGACGAGAAGCATCTGGGCTTCGGCAACCATTACACGGACCATATGTTCATCATGGACTACACCGAGGGCCGTGGCTGGCACTCGCCGCGCATCGAGCCGTACCATTCCCTGGAGCTGGACCCGGCCGCGCTGGTGTTTCATTATGCGCAGGAGTGCTTTGAGGGCATGAAAGCCTACCGTGCTGCGAATGGCCGCGTGCTGCTGTTCCGGCCGGAAAAGAACGCCGCCCGCATGCAGAGCACCCATAGGCGCCTGTGCATTCCGGAAATCCCCGTGGAGGATTTCGTACAGGCTGTCAAGGCGCTCGTCAGCGTGGACAAAGACTGGGTGCCCGGAGAACCGGACACCAGCCTCTATCTGCGCCCGTTCACCATCGCCACCGAGGCGCATTTGGGCGTGAAGCCCAGTGCAAGCTATCAGTTCATCATCATCGCTTCGCCCTCCGGCGCGTATTACGCGGAGGGCATGAATCCGGTGAAGATCTATGTGGAGGACGAGTACGTCCGCGCTACGCCGGGCGGTACGGGCTACATCAAATGCGGCGGCAACTATGCGGCCAGCCTGATCGGCCAGATGAAGGCCCATGACCTGGGCTACAGCCAGGTGCTGTGGCTGGACGGTGTGGAGCGCAAGTATGTGGAGGAAGTGGGCAGCATGAACTGCTTCTTCAAAATCGACGGTGTCATCCGCACCGCGCCCTGCGTGGGCACGGTGCTGCCGGGCATCACGCGCATGAGCTGCATCGAGCTGCTGGAAAAATGGGGCTATAAGGTGGACTGTGAAAGCCGCCTGCCCATCGCGGACGTCATCCGCGCAGGCAAGGAGGGCAAGCTGGAAGAGGTGTTCGGCACGGGCACAGCGGCGGTCATCAGCCCCGTGGGGGAATTGCGCTACGAGGACGAGGTGCTCACCATCAACGGCTTCCAGACAGGCCCTGTCACCCAGCGCCTGTACGACACGCTCACCGGCATCCAGTGGGGCACGCTGCCCGACGATATGGGCTGGACGCAGGAAGTGGAATAACGCGGGAACGGAACAAAACGAACGCGCGGCGGGCCTTTTTGGCCCGCCGCGCGGCTGCTTTACAGGGGGAACCGCGCACGAAGAGCCCCTTTCCTTGCAATACGTTTTTTTTGTGCTATAATACTCATGCGACAGGCGCATTCATAAAATCTTAATACCTTTGGAAAAACTTTAACACCGCGTTTATCTGCGCGGCCGGAGGGAAAAGGGACGGAAATATGCAGATCATTATTGTGGGCGACGGCAAGGTAGGCGTCGCCCTTACGGAACAGCTCTCCAGCGAGGGCCACGATATCACGGTTATCGACTCAAACCCCAAGGTGCTGGAGCAGAGCCTGGAATCCTATGATGTGATGGTGGTGCACGGCAACGGCGCGTCCATCGGCGTGCTGAAAGAGGCGGGTGTGGAAGACGCGCATCTGCTTATTGCCGCCACCAGCCGGGACGAGACGAACCTGCTCACCTGCATCGTGGCAAAAAAGCTGGGCGCAAAGCACACCATTGCCCGGGTGCGCAACCCCGAATATGCCGAGCAGCTGGTGCTGATGCGGGACGAGCTGGGCCTTTCCATGACCATCAATCCGGAGCTTGCGGCCGCGCGGGAGATCCATCACCTGCTGCAGTTCCCCTCATTTCTCAAGCGGGATTCCTTTGCCAAGGGCCGTGTGGAGATCGTAGAGATCCATGTGGGCGAGGATTCCAAGCTGGCGGGCATCCCGCTCAACCGCCTGTATGAGATCGCGCGGGTGCGCGTGCTTGTGTGCGTGGTGGAGCGCGGCGGCACCGTGCATATCCCGGACGGCAGCTTCACGCTGCAGGCGGGGGACAATATCTATGTCACTGCCGATTCTCAGGACCTTGCCCAGCTCATCAAGCATCTTGGCATTGTCAAGCAGAAGGTGCGCAACGCCATCATCGTGGGCGGCAGCCGCATCGCCTATTATCTGGCCATGCGCTGCCTGCACGCGGGGCTGGGCGTCAAGATCATCGAGCAGAACCATGAGCGCTGTGTGGAGCTGGCCGAGCTGCTTCCCAGCGCCGTCATCATCGAAGCCGACGGCTCCCGGCAGGACATTCTGGCTGCAGAGGGCATCAGCTCCACGGACGCGGTCATCACATTGACGAATATGGATGAGGAGAATCTCATCATTTCCATGTATGCCAGCCACATCGGGGTGCCAAAAGTCATCACAAAGGTGAACCGCACCGAATATGTGGAAGCCTTCAAGAGCATGGGCATCGACACGTTCATCAGTCCCAAGGCGCTGTGCAGCACGGACATCGTGCGCTATGTGCGCGCCATGCAGAACACCACGGGCGGCAGCGTTATTACGCTGCACCGCATGGTGGAGGGCAAGGCCGAGGCGCTGGAATTCCGCGCAGCCGAGACCACGCGCCACCTGGGCGAGACACTTTTGGACATTCAGCTTAAGCCCGAGATATTGATCGCCTGCATCACCCACAAGGGACGCACCATCATCCCGCGGGGCAGCGACGTGTTCCAGGCCGGGGACACCGTCATCGTCGTCACGACGAGCGGCCAGCCCATCAACGACCTGAATGACATTTTTGCCGACTGAGGGCCGGCATTCCCGGAGGAACGAATGAACAAGAAAATGATCGGCAAGCTGGTTGGCGTGCTCTTTTTCCTGGAGGCGCTTTTCATGCTGCCAGCCATTGCCGTGTGCTTTGTTTACGGCGAGACGGGCGCACCCCTGCGGGGCTTTTTGTGGACGGTGGCGCTGCTGCTGGCGCTGTCCGGCGCGCTGTACGGCGTGTGTGCGAAGGCCACGCGGGAGTTTTACGCCAAAGAGGGCTTCATCATCGTGGCCCTGGGCTGGATCCTGCTCTCGGCCATGGGCGCGCTGCCGTTTTACATCTCGGGCGAGATACCGCATTATGTAGACGCGTTTTTTGAGACGGTGTCCGGTTTTACCACCACGGGCGCATCCATTCTGACGGACGTGGAGGCAATGAGCCACGGGCTGCTGTACTGGCGCAGCTTTACCCACTGGCTGGGCGGTATGGGCATGCTGGTATTCCTGCTGGCCGTGGTGCCAACGGGCAAGGGCGCGGGTTACAGCATCCATCTGCTGCGGGCCGAAAGCCCAGGCCCCAGCGTGGGTAAAATGGTGCCCCGCATGCGCCAGACGGCCAGCCTGCTGTATAAGATATACATCGTGCTCACCGTCCTGTGCGTATTGTTTCTGCTGGCGGGCGGCATGCCCCTGTTCGACAGCCTGTGCACGGCCTTCGGCACGGCGGGCACGGGCGGCTTCGGCATCAAAAACAACAGCATGGCGGATTACAGCCCGTACCTGCAGAATGTGTGTACGGTGTTCATGGCGCTGTTCGGCGTAAACTTCAGCGTCTATTTTCTGCTTTTGCTGCGGGAGTGGCGCGGGGCGCTGCTGGACGAAGAGCTGCTTTTGTACGGCGGTATCATGCTTACGGCCATGTTTGTCATTGCGGCGGACATCACGCCGCTTTTCTCCGGCTTCGGCGAGGCGTTCCATCATGCGTCCTTCACCGTCAGCAGCGTGATGACGACCACGGGCTTCGCCACCGAAGATTTCAACCTGTGGCCGCAGCTCTCCCGGGCCATCCTGTGCATTCTGATGGTGGTGGGCGCGTCCGCGGGCAGCACGGGCGGCGGCATCAAGGTAGCGCGCCTGCTTCTGCTGTTCAAGAGCCTTGCGGCTGAGGTGCGCCGCATGCTGCGCCCGCGCAGTGTGAATGTGGTGCGCGTGAACGGCCGCGTTGTGAAGGACGAGGTGCTGCGCGGTGTGAACGTCTATATGGCAGCCTACTGCGCCATCGCGGTGGCCAGCTTTCTGGCCGTCTCCGTGGATGATTTTTCTCTGGAAACGAACCTGACGGCCGTGCTGGCATGCTTCAACAACATCGGCCCGGGGCTGGACCTCGTGGGGCCGGCCAGCAACTATTCCCTGTTTTCAACTTTTTCCAAGGTTGTGCTTTCGTTGGATATGCTTCTGGGCAGACTGGAAATATTCCCCATTATTGTGCTGTTCAGCCGCCATACCTGGAACCGCACGCGCTGAAAACCGGATACGGACGCCTCTGGGCGCGCCCGGCACAGGCTGCCGCGGCGCGTCTGTTTGCATTTTTGCACATTTTTTGTTATAGTATTTTTGTTTGCTTCCGGCCGCACGGCGGGAAGGGACCCTATTGATTTCAGGAGAGTGGTTTTTTGGATACCCCCGGCCCTGGTATGTACCTGGCACTGCTGCTTTTGCTGGCGTTCTCGGCGTTCTTCTCGGCAAGCGAGACGGCGCTTTCGTCGGTCAACCGCATCCGCATGAAGAATAAGGCGGATGACGGAGACAAAAAGGCGCAGCGCGTGCTGGGCCTTTCCGATGATTACGACAGGACGCTGTCCGCCATTCTCATCGGCAACAATGTGGTAAACCTTACTGCATCGTCGATCTCCACCGTCATTGCCACGTCGCTGCTGGGACAGCAGGGCGCGGCAGTGGCCACGGCCGTTATCACGGTGCTGGTGCTCGTCTTTGGCGAGATATTGCCCAAGAGCTTCGCCAAGGACCATGCGGAGCGCGTGAGCATGGCCATGGGCGGCCCGCTTTACATCGTCAAAACGCTGCTGGCCCCGCTGGTGTGGGTCTTTGTGCAGATCAAGCGCCTGTTTACAGGCCGGCGCTCCAGTGAGCTGAACGTGCAGCCTAGCGTGACTGAGGAGGAACTCAAAACCATCATCGACACCGTCGGTGAAGAAGGCGTGCTGGACCGCCAGGAAACAGACATCATCCAGTCGGCCATAGAGTTCGACAATACGACGGTGCAGGACATTCTGGTGCCCCGGGTGGATATGGCCGCGGCGGCGCTGGACGCGCCGCCGGAGGAGATCATCCGGCTGTGTGTGGAGGGCGGTTATTCGCGCATCCCGGTGTATGAAGGGACCATTGACAACGTGGTGGGCGTACTGTATGCGAAGGACCTGCTGGCCCGGCTGGCCGCGGGAAAGCCCATCGAGCCCGCGGCGCTCAAACGGGACGTGCTTTTTGTTTACCGCAGCAAGCGCATCAGCGAGCTGCTGGCGGAGTTCCGCCGGGCAAAGCAGCACATGGCCGTTGTGACGGATGAACACGGCGGCACGCTGGGGCTCGTGACCATGGAGGATATCCTGGAGGAGCTTGTGGGCGAGATCTGGGACGAGACGGACAAGGACGAAACGCCCATCCGGCAGCTGAGCGAGAACAGCTGGCAGGTGGAGGGCGACGTGAACGTGGAGGACTTTTTCGACGCCATCGGCTTCGTGGACAAAACGTTCGACTGCGACTACAACTCTGTGGGCGGTTGGGCGCTGGCCGAGCTGGAGCATATTCCCAGCGCCGGGGAAAGCTTTGGCTACAAGCAGCTTCATGTGACCATCCGTTCAGTGAAGGACCAGCGCATCGAGAGCCTGCTGGTGACGCGCGGCGAGCACGGCGGCGGGGACGCTCCGCCGGAATAGCTCCCGGGAGCTGAAAAAGGCAGAGAAGTAAAAGAAGCGTCCGGGGAAAAAGCTGGCGGTGGCAAAGCCATGCATCTTTGCGCAGCAAAGTGCAAGCCACGCGGCGAATGCCGCCAAAAAGAGGTGGAGGACCCCCTTTTCATTTAAAATAACCCCGCGGCGCCCCGCAGGGCCAGTGCCGAGGCGTGTAGAGCGAAGCGGCCGCCGAAGACCGCCGTGCGCGGCGAACGGGGCCGCAGGCCCTGTTCGCAGGCAGCTTGGCGCAAAAGCGCAGCTTTTTCGACAAGCTGGAACACCGCCGCCCCGCAGCCGGAGCTGCCGGGGCGGCGGTGTTTGTTTTTGCGCACGGTTCAGCCCGGCGGCACGCATTCCAGCACGCTGCGTGCAATGGCGTCCCCTGCGGCCCAGAGCTGCGGCTCGCTGGTGACGTTTTCGTATTCGGAGGGGTTCACCATAAAGCCCGCCTCCAGCAGAACTGCGGGACACACGGTGCTGCGTGTGACATAATAGTAGCCCCACTGAGCGCCCCGGTCCGGCCGGGAGGTGGCCTGCGTTACATTGCGCACCAGCGCCTGGGCCAGCGCTTTGCCCGCGGGGTAGAAGTAATAGCACTCGGTGCCCGTCTGCAGGTTCGCATCTACGGAAAGGTCGATGGAATTGTGGTGGACGGCGATGAAAAAATCAGGCTGGCCGGCAACAATGGCTCTGTTGCGCTCCTCCAGAGAGAGGAAGGAATCGTCTGTCCGGATGGTCTGCACCGTGGCGCCAAGCTGCTCCAAACGGTATTTTGCGGCCAGCGTCAGAGCCAGATTGACGTCCTTTTCCGCGGGCGCCCCGGCGCCCGCCGCGCCCATTGCGCCGGGGTCATGGTCACCGTGGCCTGCGTCCAGCAGCACGGCCACTCCCGTCAGAGGCTTGCCGAATACATCGCTGCGCACCGGCTGCTTTTTCAGGATGACCTGCGTGGTGCCGTCCGCATATTCCACGGTATGTCCCCAGACGGGCTGGGTAAAGGTAAGCGTGACGCGTGTGCAGCCATCGCCCGGATCCACTGCGGCGCTCTGCACCAAAGCGGAACCGGAAACGGCGAAATCCGCCGCGAAGTCCGCATCGTAAAAATCCATCACCAGCGCGCCGTCCACCATGTTGGTATAGGCCAGCGGTGTGCCGCTGCCCGCAAAGGTGAGCACCTCGCCCGTATCCGTCGCCGCGGCGGCCGCGCCTGTAAATGAGGCGCGGGGCGTTTCCGGCGGCAGCGGCTCTGCATTGTAAGCCAGCACAAAATCCCCGCTGGCAAGCTGATAGGCCCAGGTGCGCTTGCCGCCGCGCAGTGTTTCGGTGCAGGCGGCCACCGTGGCAACTGCGCCCTGGCGTACGGTCTCGCTGATGTTTCCGTCGGACGCGGGGTCATACAGCAGGCTGGCAATCCAGTTTCGGATGCGCACAGGCGTGCCCGGCTCCACTTCCGCAGTGTCGTCGTGGGGGACCTCCGTTGTGCCGCCGCTCCCGCCGCCTGCGGGCGCGGGCCGGTTCACGGTCACAGAGACGCTGGTTCCGCCCTGTGTGAGGGTATACACATTGCTGCCCTCTGCCACGTCCACCAGCACGCCGAAGGTTCCGCCCGGGCCGCGGCTCTCCACGGGTGTGCCGTTCAGCAGCAGCTCCTGCGCCGGGTCTGACGTGCCCATCACAAAGCAGGCTGAGGTGTAGACGGCCGCACCGTCCGCCGGATAGGATACCGCCAGTGTCCCGCCGGGCGTATACTCCAGCAGCGCAGGCCGCGCCGCACTGCCGTCCAGCGCGCTGGCCAGCACGCTGAAGGCCTCCGGCTGCGCCCGGCACCGCGCATAATCGAATACGGCGCCGTGGAAGCCGTCTGTGTCCAGCGAAGCAAGGAACAGGGACGACGGATCGTTGAAGGCGGCCTCGTCCGCGTAGAATACCGCCTGCCGGGAAATACTGTCGAACAGGGCGCTGCCTTCGACATACAGGCCTGCAACGGCATATTTTTTCTGCATGCGCGCCAGCGCTGCCTCCCAATCCGCATTGCCGGAGAGCTCGGGCGTCACAGCGTACACGGCCAGCCCCGCCTGGGACGCCTGCTCACACAGTGCGCGCAGCGGGTCGGATCTGTGAAACAGGCTGTCGTCTGCCGCCGCGCCGGGCCAGGTCTCATAAGCGCGGTCGCGGAAAGCGATGCTGGACAATTCGGCGTCCGCAACGTCCAGAAACAGCGCGTTCAGCCCATGGGCCTGGGCATAGGCCGCCGCGTCTGCGAACAGCGTATCCAGAACCTCCGGCCCGCCGGAGGAGAGCCCGCCCGCAGCCGTTGGATAGCTCCACGAGAGCCGCAGCCCCCGCAGCGTGCCCTGGGGCGCCGCCGCACTGGGCATATCCCGGCGCATGGCACGGGGCCACAGCAGCCACATGCCGGTTCCCAGCGCGGCCAGCAGCACCGCAGCCAGAACAAAAAGCACCACGCGGCCCGCACGGCGCCGCCTGCGTTTGAAATGCATCCTTGAAAACCTCCTTTTTTCCGCAGTTCACGGCAAAATAAAACAAAATACTGCCTTTACTATACCATAGCATACCCATTTTGTGTATCCAAATCGTATCCCGTGCAGACAGCCGGAGCCGCGTTTTTTCGCCCTCCTGTGAAAAAACGGCTACCAAACACGCCCCCCATATGTTATGCTATGGGAGTAGATTTGATTTTATGGCACTTTAAAGGAGACGATATTTTGCAGATACCCGATACCGCATTTACCCACGGCGGAAAATTTCACGCCGACGATGTGTTCAGCGCGGCGCTTTTGAAGATATGCAACCCCAACATTGCCATACAGCGCGGCTTTGCGGTGCCTCAAGGCTTTGCAGGGCTGGTATTCGACATTGGGGACGGCCCGTTCGATCATCATGCCAAAAACAGCCCTGTGCGGGAGAACGGTGTGCCCTATGCGGCTTTCGGCCTGCTGTGGCGGGAGCTGGGGCCGCAGCTTGTCGGCCCCGTGGACGCGGGCCGCTTTGACGAGAGCTTTGTACAGCCGCTGGATCTGGACGATAATACGGGCTGCGGCAACCAGCTGGCCAATATCATCGCCGCGTACAATCCCCGGTGGGATGGCGAGGACCGTCCGGACGACTGCTTTGCACAGGCCGTGGCGCTGGCGCAGGATATGCTGGCTCACAAGCTGGAGGCCATCCGCAGCGTGCAGCGCGCCGCCGCCGAGGTGAATGAGGCGCTGGGCCGCATGAAGTGGCGCATCGTGCGGCTCTCCCGCTTCGCGCCGTGGAAGCAGCAGCTCATTCCCAGCAAGGCGCGTTTTGTGGTATATCCGTCCCAGCGGGGCGGCTGGGCGGCGCAGGCTGTGCCCGCGTCCTTTGGCTCGCCCGCGCTGAAGGTGCCGTTCCCCGCGCACTGGGCGGGTGCGTCGGAGCAGGAGCTGCCCGGTCTTTCGGGCATCGAGACCCTGCGGTTCTGCCACGCGGGGCGGTTCCTTGTCACTGCGGGCACGGAGGAGGACGCTGTGGCCGCGTGTGAGGCCGCGATGGAGCTGAACGGATAATGGATTGGGTGTACATGCTGGAGTGCGGCGACGGCAGCCTGTACACAGGCTGGACGAACGATCTGGCCAAGCGCCTTGCCGCCCACCAAAGCGGGCGCGGCGCGAAGTATACCAGGGGACGCGCGCCCGTGCGTCTGGTATATGCGGAGCAGTGTACGGACAAAAGCGCCGCTCTGCGGCGGGAAGCCGCTGTCAAGGCACTGCCGCGGGCGCGCAAGCTGGAGCTAGCGCGGCAATGGGAAACGGAGGAAAAAGCAATGGCTGTTGCGATGGATTCACAGGAAGCGCGCAGGCGTATGGAGGAAGGCCGGCTTTATCTGCCGGGGGATGAGGCCATCATGGCCGAACAGACGGACTGTCTGGAGAAGCAGTATAATTACAACGCCACGCGCCCTCACGAGCAGGAAAGGCGCGCCGCCCTGCTGCGGGAAATGTTCGCCCAGATCGGTGAAAACTGTTATATCGAGCCGCCGCTGCACGCCAACTGGGGCGGCCGCCATGTGCATTTCGGCAGCGGGGTGTACGCAAACTTCAACCTGACGCTGGTGGACGACGCCCATATTTATGTGGGCGACTGTGTGATGTTCGGCCCCAATGTCACGGTGGCCACGGCGGGGCATCCCATTGAGCCGGGCCTGCGCCGTCAGGCCATGCAGTACAACGCCGACGTCCGCATCGGCAGCAACGTGTGGGTGGGCGCGGGCGCGGTCATCCTGCCGGGCGTGACCATCGGGGATGACACGGTCATCGGCGCGGGCAGCGTGGTGACGAAGGACATCCCGGCGGGCGTGGTAGCCGTGGGCTGCCCCTGCCGTGTGCTGCGTCCCATCGGCCCGCAGGACAGGGAGACCTACTTCCGGGGCCGGAAGATCGACGTGCCGCTGGAATAGCGGTGCGCGGCATCCGGCACAGAAGGGAAAGCATGTCAAAGTGGAAAAGGAATATCTGATCCGGCAGGCCCCGGCAAAGGCGCTGCTCGCGTTTTCAACGCCTATGATCATCGGCAATCTGTTCCAGCAGCTTTACACGATGACGGATTCTGTTATTGTGGGCCAGGCTGTGGGTGAAAGCGCATTGGCGGCCGTGGGGGCTTCCTATGCTCTGACGAATGTGTTCATCTCCATCGCCATCGGCGGCGGGGTGGGCGCGTCCGTTCTCACCAGCCAAGCCTTCGGGCGGCGGGACTATCACAGGATGAAGCGCTTTATCTCCACGGCGCTGTTCACATTTCTGGCCGTGAGCCTGCTGCTGGGCGGGTTCGGGCTTGCCTTCAGCGGGCAGATCATGGCATGGCTGCGTACGCCCGCGTCCATTCTGGACGATGCGGCGGTCTATCTCAATATTTATTTTCTGGGCCTGCCCTTTTTGTTTATGTACAATGTGCTCTCAGCCATGTTTAACGCGCTGGGGCGTTCCAAGGTGCCGCTGTACCTGTTGATTTTTTCTTCGGTGCTGAATGTGGGGCTGGACCTGTATCTGGTGCTGACGCTGAAGATGGGCGTGGCGGGCGTCGCATGGGCAACGCTCATTGCCCAGGGAGTATCCGCCGTGGCTGCTTTCCTGTTGTTTGCGCGGGAGCTGCGGGCCTACGATGCCCCGTCGGCCGTGTGCTTCGATGTGCGGGAATTGAAAAACATGGCCCGTGTGGCGCTGCCGTCCGTCTTTCAGCAATCCACGGTGTCCATCGGCATGATGCTGGTACAGTCCGTGGTGAACAGCTTCGGCGCCGAGACGCTGGCGGGTTATTCCGCGGCCATGCGTATCGAGAGCATCTGCACCGTGCCCATGGCGGCGGTGGGCAACGCGATGTCCTCCTACACCGCGCAGAACATCGGGGCGGGGGAGTACAGCCGTGTGCGCAGGGGATACCGGGCGTGCTATGGCATTCTGGCTGCGTTCGCGCTGGTGATCTTCGCGGCGCTTCAGTGCTTTTCGCAGCAGCTCATTGCGCTGTTCCTCAACGCGGAAAGCTCACACCTCGCGCTGGAGACCGGAACGTCCTGCATTCGTTTCCTGGGGTGGTTCTATATCCTCATCGGCCTGAAAATGGCCACGGACGGCGTGCTGCGCGGCGCGGGAGACATGGGCGCGTTTACCGCAGCAAATCTTGTCAACCTGACGCTGCGCGTGGTTCTGGCGGCAGTGCTGGCGCCCCGGCTGGGCATCCGGATGGTATGGTGCGCGGTGCCTGTGGGCTGGGCGGCCAATTACCTTATCTCGTTTTTGCGTTACCGAACGGGCCGCTGGCGGGAGCGCGGCGCAGGGCTGCTGGCCTGACCGCGGCAGAAAAATCTGCTTGACAGCCGCGAAAACTTGTGTATAATATGGAATATACGCAAAAAACGATGACGAGAAGAGTAAGCTGCGCAGGCTTTTCCAGAGAGTTCCCGGTCGGTGGAAGGGAGCAAAGCGGGCATAGCTGAACATGGCCTCTGAGTTGCGTGCGCGAGCCCTTGGCAAGCGCATGACGGGCGCACCCGTTACAGTGCCGCGCTGTAACCCGTTTCATCCGCGGGCGCAGCGGCTGAGGCTTTTTCCGTGAGGAAAGAGCGAAACAAGGTGGTACCGCGAGCATTTCTGCCCGTCCTTGGAACGTAAGTTCCGGGGACGGGCTTTTTGTTTGCTCCGCCGCAGAGCGGTGCACAGGGGAAAAGAAAAGGAGAATCGGTTTTGATCACGATATCGCATCTGACGAAGATCTTTGAGGGGAAGGGGCCGCGCGTGACGGCGCTGGAGGATGTGAACCTGGAGATCGGCAAAGGAGACATCTACGGCATCATCGGCATGTCGGGCGCGGGAAAATCCACGCTGCTGCGCTGTTTGACGCTGCTGGAGCGCCCCACCTCCGGGCAGATCATGCTCGCCGGGCAGGACATCGCTTCCCTTTCCGGCGCGCAGCTGCGCGCGGCGCGCCGGGGCATGGGCGTGGTGTTCCAGGGCTACAATCTGCTGATGCAGAAGACCGTGGCCGAAAACGTTGCCTTCCCCCTCCGGCTGGAGAAGGGATACGACAAGGCGGCGGTGCAGGCCCGGGTGGCGGAGCTTTTGGCCATTGTCGGCCTGGAGGACCGCGCGGGCGCGTACCCGGCCCAGCTTTCCGGCGGGCAGAAGCAGCGCGTGGCCATCGCCCGCGCGCTGGCCACACAGCCCGAGATGCTGCTGTGTGATGAGCCCACCAGCGCGTTGGACCCGCTTACGACGAAGTCCATGCTGGCCCTGCTGACGGATATCAACAAAAAGCTGGGCGTCACCATCATCATCATCACCCACGAGCTTTCGGTGGTACAGGCCATCTGTTCCCATGTGGCCGTCATCAGTGAGGGGCGTCTGGCAGAGTCCGGCGCGGTGGCGGATGTGTTCGGCAGCCCGCGCAGCGCTGTGACAAAGCTGTTGCTGGGCAGAGAGGAGTAAATACAATGGCGGAGTTTTTCAACGAATACGGCGCGCTGCTGTGGGAGGGCACGCTGGAAACCTTATATATGACGCTGTTTGCCACGCTGTTTGCATATGTGCTGGGCCTGCCCATGGGCGTGCTGCTCACAGTGACGAAGGCGGGCGGGGTGGCCCCCGCGCCGCGCTTCAACGCGGTGTTCGGATGGCTGGTGAACCTTCTGCGCAGCCTGCCGTTCATCATTTTGATGTTTTTCATCATTCCGTTTACACGGCTGCTGGTGGGTACGTCCATCGGCGCCACGGCAGCGCTGGTGCCGCTCACGCTTTCGGCCGCCCCGTTCATTGCGCGCATGGTGGAGCAGAGCCTGGAGGAAATCGACACAGGCGTCATCGAAGCTGCCCAGTGCATGGGCGCCACCAGGTGGCAGATCGTCACGCGGGTGCTGCTGGTGGAAAGCGTGCCCAGCCTGCTGCGGGGGCTGTCCATCAGCCTTATCACCATTTTGGGCTATACGGCCATCACCGGCAGCGTGGGCGCGGGGGGCCTGGGCAACCTGGCGTTCCGCTTCGGCTATCAGCGGTACCAGAAACCCGTCATGTACGCCACCGTGCTGCTGCTGATCCTGCTGGTGTGCGTCATCCAGATCATTTTTGATCTTGCCGCCCGCAAAGCGGACAAGCGCACGCGCTGAACAGGGCGCCTCCGGCTTCGGCAAACACGCCGTTTGCGGCGGTTTGAGATATATTGGAAAAACAGTTGAGGGAAGGAAGTTTGTTATGAAAAAATTTTTGGCATTGGTATTGGCGCTGGTATTGGCGCTGAGCCTGGCGGCCTGCTCCGGCGGCGCCGGCTATCAGATCGGCATCCCGGCGGACGCCACCAATGGCGGCCGCGCCCTGCTCCTGCTGCAGGACCTGGGCATCCTTACGCTGAAGGAGGGCGTGGGCCTGGAGGCCACCGAACAGGACATCGTTGAAAATCCGCACAATGTCACCATCAAGGCGATGGAGGCGGCAAACCTGCCCGCCAGCCTGCCGGACCTGGACTTCGCCGTCATCAACGGCAACTACGCCTCCGGCGCGGGCATTGAGGATAAGGTGCTCACGACAGAGGACGCGGAATCCGTGGCGGCGCAGACCTACGGCAATGTCGTTGCGGTGAAGGAAGGCCGGGAAAACGACCCCGCCGTGCAGGCTCTGGTGGCCGTGCTGATGAGCGGGGACGTGCAGGCATGGATCGAGGAGAGCTACAACGGCGTTGTGATGCCCATGGGCGCACAGGAGCTGGACATTCCCGAGATTGCGGAGCCTGTGACGCTGAAGGTGGGCGCGTCGCCCAGCCCTCACGCGGAAATCCTGGAGCATGTGAAGCCCCTCCTGGCCGAGCACAATGTGGAGCTGGACATTGTGGAATTTGACGATTACGTCATGCCCAACACCGGTGTGGAAGACGGCTCGCTGGACGCCAACTACTTCCAGCACCAGCCGTATCTGAACGATTTCAACGCCGAGCAGAGCACGCATATCGTCAGCGTGGCCACCGTGCACTACGAGCCGATGGGCATTTATCCGGGCAAGACCGCAAGCCTGGACGTATTCGGCAAATAAGTTCTTTTCGCGCGCACCTTTTGGGTGCGCGCATTTTTTGCGCGAAAGTGCGCGGTGTTTTCCGCAAGCTTCGCAATCAAAAAACACTGCAGACAGCTGTTTGCGCGCTTGCAATTTTTGCGCGCCGGGTGCAAAATAGAGGACATGGGTTTACACGGGCTTTACAATCACCGCCCGCGGCCCGAGGGAAAGAAAGCATGGCCGAAAAAGGCCTGCGGCTGTTTTAAATGAAGCGGACATCCGGCGGTCTCTCCGGGGACGGCGGCGCTGCCCGCGGCGCACAAAAAGGGGAAACTATGGCACAAAAAATATTCGCGCGCCCGCTGATGTTTACGCGTCAGGCGCTTTGGAGGCTGATCCTGCCTTTGGTGCTGGAGCAGCTTTTGCTTGTGACGGTGGGTATGGCCGATACGGTGATGGTCTCCACGGTGGGCGAGGCGGCGGTCTCGGGCATTTCTCTTGTGGACCAGGTGAACGTCCTGCTCATTCAAATATTTGCCGCGCTGGCCACGGGCGGCGCCGTGGTGGCAAGCCAGTATCTGGGCCGGCGGGACAGGGAAAATGCCTGCCGCTCCGCCAAGCAGCTGGTATACGCCACCTTCGGCATGGCGGTTGCCATCGGCGCGCTGGTGCTGGTGCTCAACCGGCACATCCTTCGACTGGTGTTCGGCAATGTGGAGCCGGACGTAATGCAGGCCGCCGAGACATATTTCTGGCTTTCGGCGCTGTCATACCCGATGCTGGCGCTGTACAACGCGGGGGCGGCGCTGTTCCGCAGCATGGGCAACAGCCGCATTTCGCTGTTCGCATCTCTTATCATGAACGTTATCAACATCGGCGGCAACGCGCTGCTCATCTATGGCCTGAACTGGGGCGTGGCGGGCGCGGCCACAGCCACGCTGGCATCCCGCACAGTGGCGGGCCTGATGATGATGCTGTTGCTGCGCAACCGGGACAACCCCATCTTTCTGGAGCGCCTGTTCCACCCGGAATGGAACGGCGGCATCCTCAAAAGCATCCTGCGCGTGGGCGTGCCAAACGGGCTGGAAAACGGCATGTTCCAGATCGGCAAGCTGCTGGTGGCGGGGCTCATCACCACCTTCGGCACGTCGGCCATCGCGGCCAATGCCATCTGCAACAATGTCGGTTCTATGTCCAACATTCCCGGCTCGGCCATCGGCCTGGCGATGATCACTGTGGTGGGCCAGTGCGTGGGCGCAAAAGACTATCAGCAGGCGCGGCATTATACGAAAACCCTGTTGGCGGCGGCCTATGTGAGCATGGGCCTGCTGAATATCGCGCTGTTCCTGCTGGCGCCGTACCTGGTGGGCTTTTACGCCATGCCGCAGACGACCACGGACCTTGCGCTTTCTGTGCTGCAGGTGAACTGCGTTGTGACGGTGCTTATCTGGCCGTCCTCGTTCACACTACCCAACGCGCTGCGCGCGGCGGGCGACGCCAGGTTCACGATGGTGACGAGCATGGTGTCCATGTGGGTGTTCCGCATCGGCATGTCCTATGTGCTGGGCGCGTGGCTGGGCATGGGCTTGTTCGGCGTCTGGACGGCCATGCAGATCGACTGGGCCGTGCGTTCACTGGTGTTCGGCGTGCGTTTTCTGGGCCATAAATGGGAAAAGGCGCGGGTCCTCGAAGGATGAGTGCCCCGCGGCCGGCATTGTGAAAATAAGCTCCCGCCTTACCGTTTTCAAGATGGTAAGGCGGGAGCTTTCTGCTTTTGAGCGGCAGACCGGTGTGCGGGGCCGTTTATACGCCCAGCAGCGCGCGGGCGTTCTGTTCTGTTATACGCAGCACTTCCTCCAAAGGCACCTGCTTGATGTCCGCCACTTTCTGGGCGGTGAAGCGGATCATGCCGGAATGGCATTCTTTTCCCCGGAACGGTTCCGGCGCCATGTAGGGGCAGTCCGTTTCCAGCACGATATTTTCCAGGCTGAGCGCAGCCACCGCCTCCACGGCGCGGCGCGCATTTTTAAATGTAAGCGCTCCTCCGAAGCCCAGCAGCATGCCCTGCCGGGCGATCCACAGCGCGTCGTCGGCGCTGCCGGAAAATGCGTGCAGAATGCCCCTGGGCCGGTACCTTTTCAAAAGCGCGTAGGTTTCGGCATGGGCTTCGCGGTCATGCACAAGAATGGGCAGGCTGTGCTCCTGTGATGCGGCGAGCTCTGCTTCAAACAGCGCCAGCTGGGCGTCCTCCGGCACGGGCCAATGGTGATCCAGCCCGCATTCTCCAACCGCCACGACCCGGGGATCGCCGTACAACGGTTCAATGGCCGCCAGCTCGGCGCGCCAGTCGCCATGGAATTCATATACCGTGGAGGCGTCGTCCTCGATGAGGCTCTCCGGATGGACGCCGGCAGCGGCCCAGACCCAGGGCCGCGTTTCAGCCAGCGCCAGAGCGGCGCGGCTGGTGGCAAGGTCCACCCCGCATTCCACCACGCCGCATACGCCCTGTGCGGGCAGACTGTCCAGCACTTCGTCCCGGTGCCCGTCGAACCGGTGGCTCGTGTAATGTGCATGGGTATCGAATATCATGGTATCCCTCCGTTCAAAAACGCCCCGGAAGCCTCCGGGGCGCATGTGTATTCTGAAACCCGTTTAAAGTTTCTTTGCGGACTTTCTTTTCAAAGAAAGTTAATGGATGCGCATGCCCGTGGGTACGTCGTCGGGGAAGAACACCACGGACGCACCGCCGTCGGCAGTGTCTGCGGCCATCACCATTCCCTCGGAAACGTATTTGCCGCCCATCATGGGGCGCGGCGCAAGGTTGGCCACGATGCCCACTTTTTTTCCGGCCAGATCCTCCGGCTTGTACCATTTGGCGATGCCGGAAAGGATGGTGCGTTCACGTTCGCCGTCGAACACCGTCAGCTTGAGCAGCTTTTTGCTTTCTTTCATGTTTTCGCAGGCCGTCACCTGGCCCACCAGCATTTCCACACGGCAGAATGTTTCAAAATCCACCTCCGGCTCGTGCCGGATGGGCTCGGCCGCAGGCTCCGGTTTTGCGGGAGCCGGAGCGGGCGCGGCGGCAGCCTTCGCGGCCTCCTGGGCGGCGGCCAGCTCCGCCAGTTCCTTCGCGGCGTCGATGCGGGGGAACAGCGCCTCGCCCTTGTGCACGGTAAACGGTTCGGGCAGGCCGCCGAACCGGCCCAGCGTCTCAAAGCGCATGCTCTCGGCCGTCAGGCCAAGCTGCTGCGCCATTTTGGGCGTGGTGTTGGGCAAAAACGGCGTAAGCAGCACGGCTGCCACACGCAGTACTTCGCACAGATTGTACAGCACTGCGGCAAGGCGGGGCAGGTTGGCCTCGTCCTTCGCCAGCACCCAGGGCGCCGTTTCGTCAATGTATTTGTTGGCACGCTGGATGACCCTGAAAATCTCCGCCAGCGCGTTCGGCACCTGCAGAACGTCCATGCATGCCGTTACCTTCGCGGGCAGGGCCTCCACCATGGCGGCCAGCTCGTCATCCAGCGGCTCGGCTTTGCGCTGGGCGGGCAGAGTGCCGCCGAAATATTTTTCGATCATCGCCACACTGCGGGAGAGCAGGTTGCCCAGGTCATTGGCGAGATCGGCGTTGATACGGTTGATAAGCGCCTCATTGGAGAAGATACCGTCGTTGCCGAACGGGATCTCACGCAGGAGGAAATAGCGCAGCGCGTCCACGCCGTAGCGGTCGCACAGGACCACGGGGTCCACCACATTGCCCTTGGATTTGCTCATCTTGCCGCCGTCCAGCAGCACCCAGCCGTGGCCGAACACGCGCTTGGGCAGGGGAAGATCCAGCGCCATCAGCATGGCGGGCCACAGGATGGTGTGGAACCGCAGGATCTCCTTACCCACGATGTGCAGGTCCGCGGGCCAGAATTTGTCGTAATCGTGATATGTTTCATTGCCGTAGCCCAGAGCCGTGATGTAGTTGGAAAGCGCGTCCACCCAGACGTACATGGTGTGCTTGGGGTCGAACGGGACGGGAATGCCCCACTTCACGCTGGTGCGGGAAACGCAGGTGTCCTGCAGACCCTGGTTGATGAAAGCGATCATCTCGTTTTTGCGCGTTTCAGGCTGAATGAAATCCGGATGCTCTTCATACAGCTTCAGCAGGCGGTCCGCATATTTCCCGGTTTTGAAGAAATAGGCTTCTTCCTCGGCCTCGTACACGGGGCCGCCGCAGTCCGGGCATTTGCCGTCCACAAGCTGGCTGTCTGTCCAGAAGCTTTCGCAAGGCTTACAGTAATGCCCTTTGTAAACGCCTTTGTAGATATCGCCCTGCTCGTAAAGCCGGGTGAAAATTTTTTGGCAGCTCTCCACATGGTAATCGTCGGTGGTGCGGATGAATCGGTCGTTGGAAATGTCCATCAGTTTCCACAGCTCTTTGATGCCGGCGACGATCTCATCCACATATTCCTTCGGCGTCACACCTTTGGCCGCGGCCTTGTCCTCAATTTTCTGCCCGTGCTCATCGGTGCCCGTCAGATACATCACATCATAGCCCTGCATGCGCTTATACCGCGCGATGGCGTCGCAGATGACGGTGGTGTAGCTGTGGCCGATGTGCAGCTTGTCGCTGGGGTAGTAGATCGGTGTGGTGATGTAGAAGGTCTTTTTATTTTCCATAGGTACCAGTCCCTTTCGGGGCGCGCGAATGAAACGCGCCCTTTTTATTTTGGGCCGCGCGGGCGGCCGGAAAAACGGAAGATGCCGCGGCGCTTAAACGCCCGGCGTTTCGGCGGCGCAGGCGTCCGCCGTATTTCGCCTTTTGCGGGAGACACGGGCCGCCTGTGCCCGAGGCCGCATACCGGCCGCGCGTCGGTCTGCCTGCCCGGCGCATCCGGATGGTTCCGCCGCCCGGCATGACACAAAGCGGCAGCCGCTGCAAAGCCCGCCGGGCAGATGCCCGGCCGCGTGCGGCAAAATATGCGCCCAGCCTGCGAGCAGCATCCGGACCGCGCCGCCCACGACAGCCAGCGTGCAGGGCGGTGGAGCCCGGCGGCCTGCGGCATGCCGGAAAACAGCGGCAAAATGAACACTGGCCCCGCCGCCGCGCGCACCAGAAGCCGGGCGCTTCGGGCCAGAAACTTTTTGCTTTCGCTTCCGCGTTATTTCTCATCCACAAAGAAGCGCTTGTACCAAACCAGAAACGTAAATACCGTCCAGATCTTGCGCTGGTTGTTGACGCGCTCGTGGAAATGGTCGTCCAGCAGCTTCATCAGCGCGTCCGGCTTGAAGAATACGGCTGCGTAATCGCTGGTGAAATATTCCTTCACGATGTTGTAGTATTTTTCCTCCCGCAGCCAGTAGCGGATGGGCACCGGGAAGCCCTTTTTCGGGCGGTTTGCCCACTCGTCCGGCAGCGTTTTATTGGCCGCGTGGCGCATCACGATCTTCGTGTCCGTGCCCTGGATGCGGTAATCCACGGGTACCGTTTCGGCGAATTCCAGCACCTTTTTGTCCAGGAACGGCACGCGCAGCTCCAGGCTGTGGGCCATGCACATTTTGTCCGCTTTCAGCAGAATGTCCCCGGGCAGCCACATGTTCATGTCCAGATACTGCTTCTTCGTCACTTCATCCTGTCCTTTGACACGGGCGTAGAACGGCGCGGCCAGCTCATGAGCCAGCGGCCCGTTGTCGTAAGCGGGCTGCAGCACGGCGCTGGCCTCGTCCTCCGGGAATACAAGCGCCTGGCCGAAGAAGTAGTCCTCGGGGCGCTCGGAGCATTTGAGCAGGAAGTTTTTGCCCTTGAAATAAGGCAGCTTTTTGGCGGCAGCCGCCGCCGCGCGGCGCACGCCAAGCGGCAGACGCTTAAATTTTTCCATGGCAGGCGTGTCGGCATACCACTCGTACCCGGCGAAGATCTCATCCGCGCCTTCGCCCGAGAGAACCACCGTCACTTCCTCCCGGGCCAGCTGCGCCAGGAAGTACAGCGGCACGCTGGACGGGTTCGACTGCGGCTCGTCCATGTGGTACTGGATGTCCGGGAAAGCGTCGAAGCATTCGTCCGCCGTGATGAGCTTGCGGCGGTTGCGGATGCCAAGGTTGTCCGAAAGCTCGGCCGCGTAGTTCGTCTCGTTGAATTTGTTGTAATCAAAGCCCACGCTGAACGTGGTGTCCGGCATCAGCACAGCGGCAATGTAGCTGGAATCCACGCCGCCGGAGAGGAAAGAGCCGACCTTTACGTCCGCAATGCGGTGGGCGGCCACGGATTCGTGCACCACTTCGTCCAGCTTGTCCGCGCAGGCTTCAAAGTTCTGCGGCTGCGGGTCGAATTCGCAGTCCCAGAAGCGGCGCACGTCCATCTTGCCGTTCTCATACACAAAATAGTGGGCCGCGGGCAGCTTGTACACGCCCTTGAAGAAGGTTTCCTCTGTGGCGGAATACTGCAGCGTCAGATAGGGGCGCAGCGCATTCTCGTTGACGGCCTTGACGAATTTGGGATGCTCGAGAAAGGCCTTGATTTCGCTGCCGAACACCAGCCCCGAGCCGTCCGGGACGGGGTAATAGTAAAACGGCTTGATGCCGAAAATGTCCCGCGCGCCGAACATACGCTTGTTTTTGGCGTCCCACAGCACGAACGCAAACATGCCGCGCAGGCGATAGATCAGCTCCGTGCCGTATTCCTCGTAGCCGTGGATAAGCACCTCGGTGTCGGCGCCACAGTGGAACGTGTGGCCTTTGGCCTCAAGCTCCCGCCTCAACTCCATAAAATTGTAGATCTCGCCGTTGAATACAACGACCACGCTTTTGTCCTCGTTGGCCATGGGCTGTGCGCCTGCGTCGGACAGGTCCAGGATGGACAGGCGCCGGAACCCCAGCGCGATGCCATCGTCTGTGTACATGCCGCCCATGTCCGGGCCGCGGTGGACGATACGGTCCATCATTTTCTGCAAGATTACCTCTTTGTTATCAAGATTGCCGGAAAAGCCGATAAATCCACACATTCAGGTGTTACCTCCTGTTTGCCGCGGAGCAGGGCCGCGGTGCAAATAATGGCGGCGTTGGCCGCGCTTCAGTCGAAGCCGATGGGCGTTTTGCCGAACGCGAGGATCGCGTTTCTGGCAAGCACCTCCATGGAGTCCAGATAAAAAGCGCCCAGCCCCTCGTCGCGTTTGATGAGCGAAAGCTCGGTGCAGCCCAGAATGGCGCGGTCGCACCCTTGCGCGCGCAGTGAGGCCGCGGCCCGCTCAAACGCGTCCATATTTGCGGGCCGGCCCTGCTTGATGTCTCCGTAAATAATATCCATCACGGCAGCCTGCGCGGCATCGTCCGGCACGGCGCAGGGCAGGCCGTGCTTTTCGCACATGCGCTGGTAGGTGCGGGTGCGCACCGTGCCTGTGGTGGCCAGGATGCCCACACGGGCGCTGCCGCCCGCCTTCGCGGCCAGCACGGTCTCCTCCACCATGTTCAGGATGGGGATGGGGATGGTTTCGTTGAGCCTGTCGTAAAAATAGTGGGCGGTGTTGCAGGGGATGGCGATGACATCCGCGCCGAACGTGACAAGCCGCGCCGCGTCCGCGGCCATGATGTCGAAGGGGTTCTCCGCGCTTTGGCCCAGAATATAGCTGGTGCGGTCCGGCGTGGTGGCGCGGCTGTTGATGATGACGTCGATGTGGTCTTGGTCGCGCGCGGCCTGGGTATGGCGCGTGAGCATCTCGTAAAAATAAACAGTGGCCATAGGGCCAAGCCCGCCGAGGATGCCCAACACCTTGGGCAATGCCTGTTCCATACAGGAGCCTCCTTTCCCATGCGGTGCGCCCGGAGCGCAGCTCTATTTGTAATAGGTCTTGAATTTCTTGAAATAGCGCTGCATGTGCACCAGATAATAGGCGAAGCGTCTGGGATTCCAGCGCAGGTCGTACCCGCAGCCAAAACTGGTGGTCTCCCGGCCCTCGCGCACAAGGCGGCGGGCCTTTTCCACAAAGGCGGGGTCTTTGACGTATTTGTACACCACGGCACGGGGCACGCTGTGCCAGAAGGTCTCTTTTTCATTCATCACACAGGGGCCGAGGTCGCTGCCAAGCACGCGGTCTTCCACCACATAGCGGGCGATGTTGAGCCCCGCACCCGTCACGTAATAATTGCTGCGGCCCTGTCGGAGATTGATCTCAAACACGCGGTAGCTGCCGTCCCGGCTGTCGTATTTAATGTCAAAATTGGCAAAACCCGTGTAACCGACGTCCTCCAGGAACGCTTTCAGTTTTGTCATCAGCGGCTCATTGTATTCGGTGATGATGGCCGCGTGATTGCCCAGCGCCTTGGGCGTGTGCTCCTCCAGGCCCACATGGCCCAGGCACATCATCTTCACGCTGTTGTTTTTATCGCAGTAGGCTGTCAGCACATGCATGAAGCTGTCGTCGCCGGGAATTCTGTCCTGCAAAATGACAATGTCCGGGTAGCCCGCGCCGTAGATTTGCGCGAGAATGGCCGAGGCCTCCTCCGGCGTGGCGGCGGTATACACTTTCTTCATGCCGTCGAAGGGGTGCTTCCAGTACAAAATGCTGCTGGAGGGCTTTACGATTACAGGGTACGCGAAGCCCAGCGCTTCGGGCGACAGGGCGGCGGCGTCCATGGGGCCTTCGGCGCAGAAGGTTTTGGGGTAGGGGATGCCGTACTCGTCGCACAGAGCGTAAAAATCCGCCTTGGAAACCAGCTTGTCCCGCAGCTCCGGCGTGATGTAAGGCGCGATGCAGTTCGCGGGCAGCTTGTCCCGGACGTCCATGAGCAGGCTGGCGTAATCGTCGGTACAACCCATGACGATGAGCGTTTTGTCCGCGTGTGCGGCGGCGAAATCCGTTACCGTGCGCAGCAGTGTGTCCGCGCTGTCGATGTCCGGCACGGCGGTGAAGCGGACCAGGCGGGAATACATGGTATCGCCCATGGCCCAGCGGCCAAAGGCGTAAGAACGCACGCCGTAGGCCTCATGGAAAGCGCGCGCCAGCGTGTAGCAGTTCATATCCGCGCCGATGAGCACGGGCAGGATGGTTTCGGAAACAGGCATCAAAAGGCTCCTTTGAACCCGGTGACCCGGGCAGATATATACTACTTTATTATATGCACAAACGGGGGCTTGTCAAGGCGAAGGAGCAGGGCGCGGGCGCCTGTGGCGTCCGTGCCGGCAGGCGTTTATAAAGCAGTATCGCCCGTTTGCGCCGCCTCATTTGCTTTTTCGGCTGAAATGAGGTAAAATATCAATACTTATTGCTTTGTCTCTGTCCGAGGGCCGGGCGGAAGACAGGCCGACGAGGTGCCGTATGATCAAACTTTCTCCTTCGATCCTGGCCGCGGACTTTGCGGAGCTGGGCCGCAGCTGTGAGGCCGTGATGGCCGCGGGTGCGGATATGCTGCATGTGGACGTGATGGACGGCGCGTTCGTGCCGAACATCAGCCTGGGCGTGCCGGTTCTGGCTGCTTTGGCAAAGCGCGTGCCGGCCTTTTACGATGTGCACCTGATGATCCGGCGCCCGCTGCAATATATAAAGCCGTTCTGCGCCGCCGGGGCGAACCTGTTGACGTTCCACATAGAGGCCGAAAGTCCTGTGGAACAGACCATCCAGGCCATCCACGACGAGGGCTGCAGGGCCGCACTGTGCATCAAGCCGGCCACGCCGCCCGAGGCGGTGTTTCCTTATCTGGACGCGCTGGAGATGGTGTTGGTGATGAGCGTGGAGCCGGGCTTCGGCGGGCAGAAGTTCATGCCCGCGGCGGTGGAAAAGATCGCGGCCATCCGCGCCGAGGCGCAGCGCCGTGGACTTTCGACGGACATCGAGGTGGACGGCGGCATTGACGCAGCCACCGCGCCGCTGTGTGCGGCTGCCGGGGCCAACGTGCTTGTGGCGGGCAGTGCCGTGTTCGGCGCAAAGGATCCCGCCGCCGCAATGTCGGCCATCCGCGCCGCGTGTGTATAGGCGGAAGCCTGGCTTTGTGCGGGCCGGCCCGGAAAGCCGGATGTCCGGAAGGGGCCTGCGTGCGGCCCGCCGGCGGCCCCGTTTAACCCAAAACGAAAAGAGGCGACTTTTATGAGCCCTGAGACTGCGCTGCCCCTGCAGCCCCCCAGCGCCTATGAGGCGAACCGGGACATCGTGTTTATGACGCTGCCGCTGCTGGCACTGTCGACCTATTTTTACGGCGCGCGCCCTGTGGTGCTGTGCCTGACGGCGGCTTTCACGGCCATGCTGTGCGACCATCTGGTGGCCTGGCTGCGCCACCGTCCCTGCGACAAAACGGAAAACAGCAGCATCCCCTCTGCGCTGGTGCTGGTCCTGCTGCTGCCCGCCACCGTGCATTACTATGTGGTCGTCGTCAGTGTGGCGGTGGCCATCCTGCTGGGCAAGCACGCTTTCGGCGGGTACGGCCATTACCCGTTCAACCCCGCGGCTTTCGGCTATGCCGTCGCTGCCGTCAGCTGGCCGGGCGAGGTGTTTTTGTATCCCGTGCCGTTCACCACGATGAGCGTGCTGGACACCGGCAGCGCCACCGTGATGGAGAGCGTTTCCCACACGCTGCGCGCCGGAGGCGTGCCCAACGTGGATACGTTCGACCTCATCCTCGGCAATTATGCGGGGCCCATCGGCGCCACTTCGGTGCTCATCCTCGTGGCGTGCGCCATGTACCTGTGGATGCGCCGGGACATCACGCTGGGCATCCCTTTCGGTTTTCTGCTCTCCTGCGCGCTGGTGGCGTTTTTTTACCCGCGTGTGAACACGCTGGGGCTGGAGCTGCCCTGGCAGTATCTGGACATCCGCCTGCTCTCGCTCAAATACGAGATGCTCTCCGGCGCGCTTATTTTTGCGGCTGTGTTTCTGGTGAACGAGCCGGTGACGCGCCCGAAAAATACCCGCGCGCATTTTGTGTACGGTATGATCCTGGGCTTTATGACAATGATGTTCCGTTATTTCGGCTCGTATGACACGGGCGTGTGCTTTGCGGTGCTGGCGGTGAATGCACTGGCCGGCTACCTGGACCGCCTGTTCTCCCAGAAGATCTTCCGCAGGGAGGTGCGCTCATGAGCGAATTTATCGGCGAGACCCCGCGTCCCCACCGCGCGGATGTGGAAAAGCGCGCCCGGCGCGACCGTGTGTTTCTCAACAACCCGGTCATTATGCAGGGGCTTGGGCTCGCGCCGCTCATCGTGGCGGCTACCACGTTGAAAAACGGTGTGATGCTTTCGGTGGCGGTACTGCTGCTGCTCACACCTACGCGCGTTCTGGCGGCGCTGCTCAGCCGCTTTGCGTATTTCCGGTTCCGCGGGCTCACCTATGCGCTCACAGCTGCGGCCGTGTTCGTAGGCGTGCGGTATGTGATGGGCCTGCTGTACCCGGTGTCGGACCTGGCGCTGCTGGGCCTGTACCTGCCTTTGCTGGTGGCGGACCCCATCGTACTCAAACGGTATGAAAGGCCGCAGCGCGAGCGTGTGCGCACGGCGCTGCGCAAGGGCATCATCACCTCGCTGGGCTATATCCTGATGCTGCTGCTGATTTCCGGCCTGCGGGAATTTTTGGGCGCGGGCGCGCTGATGGGGACGCAGGTAATGAAAAACGCGCTCTTCCCCATGGCGCAGCTGCCCAGCGGCGGTTTTATCTTGCTGGCCCTGGTCATGTGCGTGTGGCGCGCCGCAGCTGCCAGCGTAAAACAACAAATGAGTCTGGGGGCGGAGCATCTATGATCGAAGTGCTGAAGGCCCTGAGCGTATTTTTTGCCTACGCGGTGATGGCGGTGTTTGCCCAGAACGCGGTGTTTACCCGCGCGTTGGGCGTATCCCGCCTTGTCAAGCTGGTGGACGACACCACTGTGGACTCCCTGACGTTCGGCGCGCTGCTGTGTGCTGTCCAGCTCATCAGCGCACCGCTTGGATACTTTGTCAACCTCTGGCTGGCTCAGTATCCATACCGCATGTATATCCGCCCGCTGGTGATGGTGCTGTGCAGCACGGTCGCGTTTTTTATCGTACTGCTGGTCGTGGTGGTGTTTTTTCGCCTGCACGGCGCGCGGGAGATTGTGGCGGTGCTGCCCATGGCCACATTCAATACCTGTATTCTGGGCACGCTGTTCATCAGCACCATCCAGAGCTTCAGCCTGGTGCAGACCATGGGCTTTGCACTGGGCAGCGGCGTGGGATATGTGCTGGCGGTGCAGGTGGTGACGGAGGGGCAGCGCAAGCTGCAGAGCGACGCGGTGCCGGCCACGTTCCGCGGGCTGCCCATCACGCTGCTGTATATCGGCATCCTGGCTCTGGCCATTTACGGCTTTACCGGCCATATGCTGGCATTTTGACCGCGGCTCCGGCTGCCTGCCGGGGAATGCTGCCGGGGGCCTGTGCGGCTTCTCCGGGCGCGTTCCTGCGGCGGAGGCCGGGGCTTTTTCCATGAGCGGCCCGCGCGCCGGCACAGCGGGCACGGCGGCGCGGCAGCGCCGCGGGAACGAACAGAAAAAGGGGGTCTGCGTTTATGATCCTGCGCAGCCTTTCCGCGCCCGACGCGGAAAAATTTTATACTCTGATGTGTACGGCGGCGGGCCGCGAGCTGCCCAGAGAGGCGTTCGCGCAGGCGCTGGCCCAAGCGCTGGAGCAGACTGGGCGGCGCATCGTGCTGGCCTTTGAGGGACCGGAGGCGGTGGGCTTTGCCGACACCGAAGTGCGTTTCCCTTTTTCGGAATGCGCGCCTGTGGGCGTCATCCATGAGTTTTATGTGCGGGAGGATGCGCGCGGCCGCAATGTGGGCAGCGCCATGCTGGTCTCGCTTACCACGCAGTTCAAGGCAGCGGGCTGTGTTTCCGTGCAGGCGTCCTGCGCCCGCGTCAACCTGAAAAGCCAGGAATTTTTGGAAAAGCGGGGCTTTGTAAAAACACGCCACGCCTTTTCCCGTCCGCTTCAGGGATAGGCGCCGCTGCTTTTTGCGAACACAGAAATGTGTATCAAGCCCGAAAGAAAAGGAGGCGTGCCGAATGCTGGAGGTGCGCGCTGCCCGCCACGGGGACGCTCCCGCGCTGGATGCGCTGGGCGCCGCGCCGGAGGCGGGTGTTTTTGTATTGGAAAAGAATGGGGCCGTCATCGGTGCGCTGACACTTCGGGCAGGGGAAATTTTCGGCTGCGCGGTCGCGCCGGAATGGCGCGGACGGGGGTATGGAACCTTCCTGCTGCGCCGGGCGCTGCGCGCCGCCGGGCCGGGGCCGGTTTATACTCAAACGCCGCCGGGCAATGCCGCGATGGAGGCGCTGCTGCGCCGGTGCGGGTTTCGCCCACAGGAGCAGGCATTGCCCGCCGCAGGGGAAGAGCCCGCCCGCGCGCGGGAAGCCGGCGCTGCTGCCGGCCCTTTGAGCCTCCCCCAAAAATGGGTGCGGGGCGTGCCGGACGGCGACGGCGAAAACGCGCTGGCCGTGGCCCACGCCTTTCTGCGGACGCATGTGCGGCCCGGCGCTTTCGCGCTGGACGCGACGGCGGGCAACGGCCATGACACACTGTTCCTGTGCCGTTTGGTGGGCGCTGCGGGACGTGTGCTGGCCTTTGACGTCCAGCCGCAGGCAGTGGAGAACACCAACGCCCGCCTGCGGGAGAACGGCTGCGGACAGGTAGGCCGCGCGGTGCTGGACAGCCACGCGAACCTGGCTGCCTATGCGGCTCCGGGCAGTGTGGACGCGGCGGTATTCAACCTGGGCTATCTGCCCGGCGGCGACCACGGAGTGTTCACCACGCCGGGCGTGAGCGTGCCGGCCATGCGCACGGCGCTGGAACTGCTGCGGCCGGGCGGTGTGATGACGGTATGCGTCTATTACGGCGGGCCGCAGGGCATGGCGGAAAAGGATGCGGTGCTGGCGTTTCTCACGGGTCTGCCGCCGGAAGGATACCGCGTGTCTGTGCGCGATTTTTCCGGCCGGCCGGGCTGTCCGCCCATCCCCGTTTGCATCGAAAAGCGGGCCTGGTGAACGGGCGGCGCGTTCCGTGTGACGCCGCGGCCTTTTTGTGCCGCGCGCCCATGGTTTCACCTTTTTTTCACACCCGTATGATAGTTCTTTCACACCCATGGCCTATACTGAAAGCAACATCAGGAAAGAAGGAGGATGTTGACTTATGAACAACAATTGGGAATTCGACTATTCCGAACTTTACAATAATAACAACCCCGACAGAAATGCGCAGAACACGGCTGCACCGGAGGCGGAATCGCCCTTGCAGGGCGCGCCCGGCCCCGCCGGAATGCCCGGAATGGGTGCGGGCGGCGCGCCGGTGCCGCCCCATGCGGCACAGAAAAAACGCGGCTGGGGTAAGCGCGTCGCCGCGGGAGCGGCCGCCGTGGTGTTCTGCGGCGCCGTGGGCTTCGGCGGCGGATATCTGGGCTACACCTTCGCCAAGGGCGGCTCCACAGGCCCCGTCATTTATCAGGCGCCCGCGGCCTCGTCCGGCACAGGCAGCGCCGCGGGCGGCACGGCCAACACAGCCGACGCGCTTTCCGTCACAGAAATCGCCAGAAAGGTAGGGCCCAGCGTGGTGGAGGTGACCACCGAGGCCGTTACCACCAACGCGTTCTTTGGTCAGTACGTCCAGAGCGGTGCGGGCAGCGGCGTCATCATCACCGAGGACGGCTACATCATCACGAACAACCATGTGGTGAGCGGCGCCAGCCAGGTGACGGTGCGCACGAGCGACGGCACCGAGTATCCCGCTACGGTCGTGGGCGCGGATTCCAAAACGGATATTGCCGTGCTGAAGATTGAAGCCACGGGCCTTACACCGGCGGTCGTAGGCGATTCCGACAGTCTGCAGGTAGGCGAATTCACTCTGGCAGTGGGCAACCCGTTGGGCGAGTTGGGCGGAACCGTGACGGACGGCATCATCTCCGCGCTGGACCGTGAGGTGACCGTGGAGAATCAGACCATGAATCTGCTGCAGACGAACGCGGCTGTCAGCCCCGGCAATTCCGGCGGCGGCCTCTTCAACGAGCGCGGCGAGCTGATCGGCATCGTCAACGCCAAGTCCAGCGGCCAGAATGCCGAAGGGCTGGGCTTCGCGATCCCTGTCAACACGGCCATTCAGGTGGCCGAGGAGCTTATCAACAACGGATATGTTACCGGTCGCCCGGCCATGGGCGTCACGGTGCTGAGCATCAACGACGCGCAGACAGCGTTCCAGTACGGTGTAAACCAGGCGGGCGTGTATGTGCAGAGCGTCAATGAGGGCGGAGCGGCCGACAAGGCCGGTCTGCAGCCCGGCGACCGCTTTGTGAGCATCGACGGCACGGCTGTCAATTCCACCAGCGATATCACGGGCATCATCGGCGAACACGCGGTGGGCGATACCATCGAGGTGCAGGTGGTGCGCGGTACGCAGATCGTTACAGCGAACGTCACGCTGGAGGAATCCACGCCGCAGGCAAGCAGCACCCAGCGTACGGAGGGCTGATGCCCGGCGCAGACCGAACCGAAAACGCGCCCCGGCACGGGCGCGCGGAGGAGCAGCATGCTTCCCCGCGCAGCCCCGCCGGGGCGTTTTGCCGTATTTTAAGTCAAAGCGGTAAAAATTTCATAGAATGTTTGACCTTTTGACGAAAATGCGGTACTATCAGAATGGATAGAAATTTGCCGGAGGTGGCCCGATGCTCCAGAAGATCGCCATAAAAATGCTGGGAGACTTTTCCGTCGTTGCCGACGGGCGCTGCGTGGTGGACGCCACAGCCAAGCTGACGAAGCCGTGGCAGCTGTTCTGTTACCTTGCGCTCAACCGGGAGCATGTCACTCCGTCCTCGGTGCTGCTGCAGGAGCTGTGGGGCGGCGAGGAGCTGGCGGACCCGGCCAACGTGCTGAAAAATACCGTTTATGCGCTGCGGCGGGAGCTGGCCGGGCCGGTCAAGCCCGCTGAAAGCCCCATCCTGTTCCGCGCGGGCGGTTATTGCCTGAACGGGCATATCAAGTGGAGCGTCGATACCGAGCGCTTTGAACAGCTGTGCGAAAAGGCCGAGCGCTGCACCGGCGGCAGCGAAGCAAAAATGGCAGCCTGGCGCAAAGCGGAGGGAGCGTTCCGGGGAGAACTGCTGCCCCAGCTGGCCGGTGAGGTGTGGGTGATGCGCGCGGCACGGGGCTTTACGCGCCGGTATCTTGCCAGCGCCCGCGCCCTGTGCGCCTGCCTTGCCGGGGAGAACGCCTACGGCGAGCTGCTCGACGTTGCCTCCCGCGCATCTGTGACGGACCCGCTGGACGAGGATATCGCGCTGTGGACGTTCCGTGCGCTGGACGCGTTGCACATGCAGCGGGCCATTGTGATTGCCTACAACAAGACGGCGCGCTATTTTGAAGAGGAGATGGGACGCCCGCTGTGCGCGGAGATCGGCTCCATTTACGCCGCGGCAGCCGAGGCTGTGAATAAGACCGAGCAGGATTTTGCGGCCATTCGGGACGAGCTGTCCGACGCGCTGCGCAGCCAGCGCAGCGACCGCGGTGCGTTTTACTGCAACTATGAGGTGTTCAAGCGCATGTACGCCATCGTGGCCCGTACCGCGCAGCGCGCGCGGCAGGTGGTGGCGCTGATGCTCATCACCGTTCAGGGGCCGGACGGCGGCCGTGCACCCGAGGGGGAAGCGCTGGCCGAGGCGATGGACGATTTGAAACTGGCGATCGCCGGCACGCTGCGCAAAAGCGACACCTTTACAAAATACAGCCGCAGCCAGTATGCGCTGCTGCTGCCCATGGAAAGCGCGGACGACATGGCTGTCGTGGAGCGCCGCCTTTCCGCCGCGTACGAAAGCGCGCGCACCCAGGCCGCCGCATTTCTGGAATTCCGCGGAACGGTCTTGGAGGAACTGTACGGCTGAACGTCGGTTCAAGAACAGGTCCCGCGTGACGCGTCCGCCCGTGGCTTGACCCAAATGCCACTGTATGTACCTCTGGTGCAGGAAGGTATCGGCTTTGCCCCCGACGGCTTGGCGCCAGGTGTATTCAAAACCCCGGCGATCCTTTTTGGATTGCCGGGGTTTTTCGCGCACCGGGCATCCAAAATTGCCGGGGCATGTCCCTGGCGGCGAAGATTTGCCGCCGTCGCTTCGCGGCCGGACGGCTTATCCAAAGCCCATGGCGGATACCTTGAGAGATGTTTTCCTGCACGAAGGCACCTTTTCATACGCGGCATTTTTTAGTATAATAAAAGGGTTGCCAAAAGGAAAGGAACAGAGCTATGAACATCGAACTCATCAAGGCCATCCTCCACGTGCTGGACCCGGCCGTGGACGCGCCCATTTTATCCGAGGCCATCCTGCCGCCCTCCGAGGACGCGCTGCAATATCTGGCCGGCCACGCAGCCAAGTGCTTTGCCAGCGACGAGGCCAAGGCCTGCACGCTGGCGGACGATTCGGCCTTCCTGCCGCTCTTATGGAACATCGAGGATGATTTTGAAAAAAAGACGGCTGTCATTGCCGGAGACTGGTTCCGTGTGATGCAGGAAAATCCGGCCATCCCCGCGGGAGACGCGGCGTTTCTTCTGCTGGAGATCGACGGTGCGGAATATCTAGCCGCGCTAAAGCTGAATTACAAGCCCGGGTGGCTGCATTACTGCCGTATGGACGGCGGGCCCGCCGTCAATGAGGTAGTGCGCCAGGGCACGGTGCTGCCGGGCACGTCCGGTAAGGCGGACGAGGCGTTTTTTGTGGACCTGCGCACCAACGCCGTGCGTCTGCTGGAAAAAAAGTACGAGATAGACGGCCGCAAACAAACGTACCTGGGCAGCCGAATCCTGGGCTGTCGGGCAGGGCTGTCCCCGCGGGAGAAGCTTTCGGCCATCCAGGCGGTTGCGGGTGAGGTAAACCAGCAGTTCTACGGGAACACCGGCGTGGATGAGCCGGAGCTCGCCATGGCTGTGTGCGAGGAATTTTATGCGGCCCGCGCGGAGGAAAAATCCAGGGCGGGCAAGCCGGACCCCGTTCCCGTGCAGGCGATCTGCGACAAGCTGTACGGCGATATGCCCCACGCGCGGGAGGCTTTCACCAAAGCTCTGGCCGAGCATGATATCACGCTGGACGAGCCGCTGCCCCTTTCGGCCCCGGCGGTGCGCCGTATGGAAAAGCAGAGCCTGCGCAGCGCGGGCGGCGTTGAGATCAAGGTACCGGTGAATGTGTACCGGGACGAGAGCGCCCTGGAGTTCATCCGCAACCCGGACGGCTCCATGTCGCTGCTCATCAAAAACATCATCGTGTGACCTCTTTGACACGAGCGCCGCAAAAATGCGGCTTTTTTGGTCGTCCGCCTTGTTTTTTTGCGCGGAATATCATACAATAAATTGTATTTTCAACATGGATATCGGGTTTGGAGGATTTTTGTGGAAAACTTTATCGAACAGATCGATAAGCGCCGCACGTTCGCGATCATTTCGCACCCGGACGCGGGCAAGACGACGCTGACGGAAAAGCTGCTTTTGTACGGCGGCGCCATCCAGCAGGCGGGCATCGTGAAAGGCAAAAAGGGAGCGCGCGCCGCTGTGTCGGATTGGATGGAGATCGAAAAGCAGCGCGGCATCTCGGTGACCAGCTCTGTTCTGCAGTTCCGCTACAACGGTTATTGCGTCAACATCCTGGACACTCCGGGACATCAGGACTTTTCCGAGGATACCTACCGCACGCTGATGGCGGCGGACAGCGCGGTCATGGTCATCGACGCGGCCAAGGGCGTGGAGAACCAGACCAAAAAGCTGTTCAAGGTGTGTACCATGCGCGGCATCCCCATTTTCACTTTCATCAACAAGATGGACAGGGACGCGCAGAATCCCTTCGACCTTCTGGAGGAGATTGAACAGGTGCTGGGGATCGAAACATATCCCATGAACTGGCCCATCGGCTCAGGCAAGGAATTCAAGGGCGTGTACGACCGCAACAAAAAGGAGATCCTCGCTTTCCAGCATTCGGGCAAGGTGGGCCAGCAGCAGGCCGAAAAGATCGAGGCGCAGCTGGGCGACCCCGGCCTGGACGAACTGCTGACGAAGCCGCTGCACGACACTCTCAGCGAGGACATCGAGCTGTTGGACGGCGCGGCCTATGAATTCAATCTGGACAAGGTGCGCCACGGCATGCTGACGCCGGTGTTCTTTGGCTCGGCGCTCACGAACTTTGGGGTGGAGCCGTTCCTGGCGGATTTTCTGCGCCTTTCGCCCCCGCCCCTGCCGCGGGATTCCTCCGCCGGCCCCATCGACCCCAGACGGGAGGATTTTTCGGCATTCGTGTTCAAGATCCAGGCCAATATGAATAAGGCCCACCGGGACCGCATCGCCTTCATCCGCATCTGCAGCGGAAAGTTTGAACGCGGCATGGATGTGTTCCATGTGCAGGGGGGCAAAAAGGTAAAGCTGGCCCAGGGCACGCAGCTTATGGCCTCCGAGCGCGAGATCGTGGAGGAGGCTTATGCGGGCGACATCATCGGTGTGTTCGACCCGGGTATCTTTTCCATCGGCGATACGCTCACCACAGCCAAAACGCCGTTTGCTTTCGCAGGTATTCCCACCTTTGCGCCGGAGCATTTTTCCCGCGTCTCCCAAGTGGACACCATGAAGCGCAAGCAGTTTGTGAAGGGTATGGAACAAATTGCCCAGGAGGGCGCCATCCAGATCTTCAAGGAGCTGGGCGGCGGCATGGAAGAGGTCATCGTCGGCGTGGTGGGCGTACTGCAGTTCGAGGTGCTGGAGTACCGCCTCAAGAACGAATACAATGTGGATATCCGCATGCAGAACCTGCCGTACAGCTTTATCCGGTGGATCGAGAACGAGGACTGCGACCCCAAGGCGCTGAATCTTACCAGTGATACCCGCCGCGTAGAGGATTTCAAGGGCCGCAAGCTGCTGCTGTTCACCAATGCCTGGAGCATCACCTGGGCCGAGGAGCACAACAAGGAGCTTCGTCTTTCCGAGGTGGGACGCTGAGCGCCGGACCCGCTTTGCAAATAGAATAGGCTCCCGTCCACAGCTGCAGGCGTTCCTGCGGCTGTTTTTTTATAAAAAATCATTCGCTGGGCGAGCGGTCCAAAAATGCTGATGCCGATAATGAAAAATCTCTGTAACAGGATAGGGAGTGAGGCCAGCCGACGGTACGAGCTAAAAAACACAGGGAAGGCCATTCAGGTGAATGACGTAAATGGTTTATTGCATACGATTTGGAATTGCAAATATCACAATGTGCTTGCGCCAAAATAGCGCAGAAAAGTCATTTTCGGAGAGAAAGGGCGGGAGATAGAAGAAATGCTGCGGACATTGTGTAGCTGGAGGAAGACAGAGCAGGAGAGCAGCTGACGATGCTGAAGCAAGCCCGCTTGCGGGCAGACTGTTTTGTCCTTCCCGCGCAGAACGCCGCTGTGCCCTGACGTTGTTTACCAGTACAACAAAAAATGTGCGGCGTGCCGGTGGCGGTACGCTGTGCGTTTTTTGTTTCAGACAGTGAAAAAAGGACGTCCCGCCCACCGCTGTTCCGCCGTCGTACAGTACCAGCGTCTGTCCCGGCGCGGGCGGTTATCTCCCATGCGCATTCGGCTGTTCCTCCAGCGGCACTGCCGCTTTCGTATTTTCTGCAAGGTAATGCATTTCCGTGTCCTTGTCAAAAGTTTTTGCCGCGTTGTTTCGGCTCTGTGAAAAATACAGAGAATTGCATTTTTTGTCTTTTTTTATTATAATCCTCTTAGAAACGGACGGTTACCGTTTCCAATATAAAAAGTGGAGGAATCATGTATGTCTATGGATAACAGCATGATGGTGTTTTTCCTGAGCATGCTGGCCACATACTCGATCGTGGGGTTTGTGTGGTGGCTGCTCCATGTGGTTGCCGCATGGCGGATCTTTACCAAAGCCGGGGAAGCCGGCTGGAAATCCATCATCCCCATTTACAGCACCTACATCACCTATAAAATTTCCTGGAAGAAAAAGAATCTTTTCTGGGCCACTCTGGCGGCTACCGTTCTGGCTTTCGTGCTGTCTCCCTTCTCCATTCAGGCGGACGGCTCGATTAATTATGCCATGTTTTTCATCGCGATGCTGCTGCTGTTGTTTGCGTTCGTTGTCAACATCCTGCTTGTCGTGCGCAAGTGCCGTGCATTTGGCCATGGCGTGGGCTTTGCCATCGGCATGCTTTTCTTTGAGCCGATTTTTATGCTCATCCTCGGCTTCGGCAGCTCGGCTTATCTCGGCCCGCAGGATTGATGCCTTTTCAAATTACATACAAACGGCAAAAGGCCGCCGCGGGAACTCCCGCAGCGGCCTTTTGGTTTTATTCTTCCGTTTCGATGGGCGCATAAGCGATGGAAAGCTCACGCAGCTGCTTTTCCTCCACGGTCTCGGGGCAGCCGCTCATAGGCTCGCCCGCGTTCTGCACCTTTGGGAAGGCGATAACGTCGCGGATGGAATCCCGCTTCAGCATCAGCATCACCATGCGGTCGAAGCCGAAGGCCATACCGCCATGGGGCGGCGCGCCGTACTGGTAGGCGTCCATCAAAAATCCGAAGCTCTCCCGCGCGCGCTCCTCGCTGAAGCCCAGCGCCTTGAGCATGCGGTCCTGAACGGCCGGATCATTGATGCGGATGGAACCGCCGCCCAGCTCACAGCCGTTGAGCACCATGTCGTAGGCCAGCGCGCGCACGCTGCCCGGGTCGCTCTCTACTTTGTCCAGGTCCTCGGCCCGGGGCATTGTGAACGGATGGTGCATGGCCATCCAGCGGCCCTCTTCTTCAGAATATTCAAAGAACGGGAAATCCGTCACCCACAGGAAGTTGAATTTGTCCGGGTCGATGAGGCCGCACTTATTTGCCACGGCAAGGCGCAGCGCGCCCAGCGCCGCAAACACGGTGCTGTTTTTCGCATCGGCCACCACCAGCAGCACGTCGCCGGTCTCTGCGCCCGCCGCCTTGTGCAGCGCGGCCTTTTCCTCCTCGGAGAGGAACTTTTCAAAGCTGGAGGTCACGCCGTCCGCCGTCAGGCGCGTGTAGGCAAGGCCTTTGGCACCATAGGTTTTGGCCACGTCCACCAGCTTATCGATCTCCTTGCGGGTGAGCGCGCCGGCAAGGCCCTTTGCGTTGATGAGGCGCACGCTGCCGCCCGCCTCAACGGCGGATTTAAACACTGCAAACCCGCTTTCCCGCAGCACATCCGTCACATCCTGCAGCTCCAACCCGAAGCGGGTGTCCGGCTTGTCGGAGCCGTAGCGGGCCATTGCCTCGCTGTACGGCATGCGCCGAAAAGGCGTTTCCACGTCCACGCCCAGCACTTCCCGGAACACGCGCTTTACAAGGCCTTCGTTCATGGCCATCACATCGTCTTCTGTAACAAACGACATTTCCATGTCGATCTGCGTGAATTCGGGCTGACGGTCGGCGCGCAGGTCCTCGTCGCGGAAGCAGCGGACGATCTGGTAATACCGGTCAAAGCCGGAGAGCATCAAAATCTGCTTGTAAAGCTGGGGCGACTGGGGCAGCGCGTAGAAATGCCCCGGCTGCACACGGCTGGGCACCAGATAATCCCGCGCGCCCTCGGGCGTGGATTTGATGAGCATAGGAGTCTCGATCTCCACAAAATGCTGCTCGTCGTAATAATCCCGCACCACCTTGGCAATTTTGGAGCGCACCACGATGGGCTCGTGCATGGAGGGGCGGCGCAGATCCAGATAGCGGTATTTCAGGCGCAGCTGGTCGTTGACATTGATGCCGTCGCGCACCTCAAAGGGAGTTGTCTGCGCGCCGCTGAGCACGCGCAGCTCGGTGACGAACAGTTCCACCTCGCCCGTGGGGATCTTGTCCGTTTTCGCCTCGCGCTCACGCAGCGTGCCCGCGGCAATAACGACATACTCGCTTTTCAGGCCGGAGGCCTTTTCAAACACGGCCCGGTCCGTGGAATCGTCAAAAATAAGCTGCAGGATGCCTGTGGTGTCCCGCAGGTCCGCAAAAATAACGCCGCCCTTGTCGCGGCATTTTGCGATGGAGCCGGCCACCGTCATCTGTGTGCCCGCGTCCCTGGCGCGCAGCGTCCCGCAATAGTGGGTACGGCGCAGGTTTCCCATTGTTTCCATAAAAATCATCCATTCCGCCGCTTCGCGTCGGCACAAATTCAAGAGCAGACCCCGGCGCCCGCCACGCGAAGCAAAACTGGCGGGGCATTCGGCAAAGGCCACGCGATACAACGGCGCAGCGGCCTTTATCTATAACAGTATAGCGCGTCCGGCCGCAATTTACAATGTCTGCGGCGCGATTTGGCGGCATTCCAGGTAGTATCGCTTTTCCTCGGCGTGGCCCATGGAAAACGTCTTCTTGGGCAGCACGCCGCCCAGCACAACGCCCCGGAACAGGTCGCTCTTGGCGAAATCCGGCAGGATGACGCCCACCGCGCCTGCCCGCGCCAGTGCGCGCACATTGTCCGCGCCGTGGATGTAATCCACCTTCGCGCCCGGGCGCTGCGCCAGAAATTCTGTCAAAAATGCGTCCAGCGTACCCACGGCCAGGGGCCAGGGCGCGTTTTTCAGGCACTCCACACGCTCCGCCGTACCCGGCCCTGCACACGTTTCGTCCACAAAGCAAAAGGTCTGCTGCGCCCCGGCCATGCCGCAGGCATGCGCGCCGTGCCGCGCCGCGAACGACAAAAACGCGCCTGCCAGCTCCGTCATGGAAACGCCGAATACCGCGCGGTGGATGGGCTCGATGCCCAGCGCCGGGCTGTGGATATTCACCAGCTCCACCAGACACCAGCGGGCGGGATGGCTTTGCCGCGCGGCAGGCGGCAGGGCCGCCTTTATTTCCTCCCAGTGCGCCTTGGCCGTGGCAAGGGAATGGTTCCCGTCGCCCACGGCGACGGCCAGCGGCGGCCGGCCGGCCGCGTCCGGGTATTTTGCGTCGAACGCCGCCTGTGTGCCCAGCGCCGCTACGGCGTTTTCCACAGCCGCAATGTCCGCAGCGTCCGTTACCGCCCAGCCTGCAATGTGTCCGCCGCCCAGCATCAGCTCCGTGTCGTACAGTTTTTCCAGCGCCGCCTTTTTTTTCGCGAACGGCTCCACCACGCCGCAGGCAGCGTCATCCAGCAGCATCATGATATGAGGCGTTTCCAGCGGCGCGCCCCGGCGCACGGCAAGGCGCGGCGGAATACGCTCCACAATGGTATTTTCGCTGGGACGCACCAGCGGTGCGGAGCCTTTTTCATAGCTGTAAGCCTCCAGGTCCACAGCGCCCACAAGGCCCTGCCGCACACCGCTTTGCGTCGCGCGTTCCACATATACAAAACCGTGGACACCGCGTGTGAGCACCCGGGCGCGGTAATCGGCCATGGCGGTGTGGATGGCCGCAATGCGACCGTCCACATCCGGGCTTTCCAGATATGCCTCCGGCAAGGTAATGTGCAATGTGCTGGGCGCGTTTTGAGTGAGCGCCTCGGCCTTCTGCCAGTATTCGGGCTGGCTTGTGAACTGGTCGCACGCCAGCGCGGGCCACAGGCCCATATCCGTTTGCGGTGCGGGCAGCAAAATATCCGCTGCGATAAATGGTTTCATTTTCGTCCCCTCCGTATATCAGACAACCCCTGCTTCATACCCTTGAATGGGCCGCCGCGCGCGGCGCCTGTTATCTTTTTATGATACGGCACAAACGCCCGCTTTGCAAGAGTGAAGCGGCGCATTTTTGCAAAGGGGGAAGCGGCATGAAACAGAAAAACGGCGCGTGGCTGCTGGCGCTGGCGGCGATGCTGTGCAGCATTGGCGGCGTGTGCATCAAGGGTGTGCCGTGGACGCCGCTGGCCATCAACGGCGCGCGCAACGCCATTGCGGCGTGCATCACGGGCGCGTTTTTGTGGCGGGCCGGGCGGCGCCTACGCTGGAACGGAGCCGTGGCCTGCGGCGCGCTGAGCCTTGCGCTGACAACGAACCTGTATGTATTCGCCACCAAGCTGGCGGGCGCGGCCAACGCTATTTTGCTGATGTACACCGCGCCTATTTTTGTGCTTTTGTACCTGTGGCTGGCCAAGGGGCAGAAGCCGCCGCGCGCCGCCGTGGCCGCGTGCGTGCTGGTATTTGCAGGCATCGGCTGCTTTGTGGCGGACGGCCTTGCGGCGGGCACGCTGCTGGGAAACGCGCTGGGACTGGGCAGCGGCGTGGCTTATGCCGGAGTATTCCTGGTAAACACCGAGCCGGAAGGCGACGCGATGTCGTCTTATTTTCTGGGACAGGTGGCGGGCGCGCTGATCGGCCTTCCGTTCCTTTCGGGCGAGACGGATTTCAGCTTTGTCCCCATGGTATGTATCTTTGCGCTGGGTGTGTTCCAGCTTGGGCTTTCCTATGTCCTCATCGCCAGGGGCATCGCCACCACGCCGCCCATGACGGCCAGCCTGGTGACGGCCATCGAGCCCATCCTCACGCCTGTATGGGTGGCGCTTGCCTATGGCGAACGGCTTTCCGGCTTTTCGCTTGCCGGGGCGGTGCTGGTGCTTTGCAGCGTGGTATGGTTCAACACGCGCGGCAGAAAAGCGTTATGACCCGGCGGCCGGCCTTCGAGACGCCGGGAAGAACAGCGGAAAGCCCGCGTTCACGGGGCTTTTCTCATTCTGAGCCGGCAGCGACAGGATTAAGGCAACACCGCACAATTCTAAGAGTCGAATCGCGCCGGCCGGTTTTTTGGCAGGTTAAACAAAAAGCGCAGCGAA
>ENA-UOJP01000686-UOJP01000686.1-human-gut-metagenome-genome-assembly--contig:-C102-NODE-686-length-57092-cov-41.230447_pt1 | contig 57092 bp, 61 predicted proteins | sample MGYA00242353_ERZ723900 | MGnify/ENA metagenome assembly ERZ723900 | reverse complement strand
TTCCAACTGAATGGAACTTCCAATTTTAAAGACACAAAAAAATTTACGCCCTCATTTTTTTCATCTTTAACTCGCCATGCTGAGGTCTTTACATACGGCTGACGGGATTTCAATGATAAAGGCAGTATATCCGTTGTTGCTTTCAGCCTGTATCCGGCCGCCATGCAAGGTAATAATGTCCTTTGCAATGGCAAGTCCAAGGCCAGAGCCTCCGGTGTCACTCTGTCTTGCGCTGTTCAGACGATAAAATTTGTCAAACACCAGGTTAAGCTTATCATTTGGAATATTTCCCTTGTTTTCAAATCGGATTACCGTCTTTTCAGGGAATTCTTTTGCAGATACCGATATCGCGCTGTTGTCCTCACTGTAGGATATGGCATTTTTCAGAATATTATTAAATACTCTGGCCAGCTTTTCAGAATCTCCATACACAGATATGTTCTCATCCACATTGTTTTCTATGTGTTTTTTGCAGGTACTCAGCTGCGGATACAATTCTTCCGAAATTTGTATGAGCATATAATAAAGATCAATTTTTGTCTTATGGAGCGTTGTGGATTCTGAATAGCTGCGGGTAATTTCAAAAAATTCGTTCACCAGTATCCTAAGGCGGTTCGCTTTTTCCCATGCAGTGTGAACACATTTTGCTTTCTTATCATCTGACATATCAGGATTTTCATCCAAAAGACTGAGATATCCAATTACGGAAGTCAGCGGTGTCTTAATATCATGGGCCAGATATACCACAAGGTCATTCTTTTGCTGCTCCATTTTTTTTGCCTCATCGGCCCGTGCTTTCAGTGTCTGTTTGGCATAATTCAATTTACATTCAACCGTTTCCAATTCCGGTGACAGGGATATGCGGCCCCCATCTTCCATGAGCTTATCGATTCCTAACAAAACTTCATCAAAGTACCTTTTATAGGAATGCAGCAGCATGTGGAACAGTAAAAACACAAATAGAATGATTACAATACCAAGTATAAACTGCATATTAGCCGTTACGACTTTGAAATATACTATATCAGCCTGGGTTTCACTCATGGAAAACCCCTGCGCAATCCATCTGACAATCGTATCTGCCAAATGTCCCCTGGTCAGCGCCCGCAGTAAAAAGACGGATACGACCGCACCCAGTGTAATTCCAAGCCCTCTAATAAACGTGATACGGCTAAGCTTTGTATAATCCGATTTCATTTTCTTATATCTCTCCAATTTTATATCCAATCCCCCACACTGTTTTTATATATCTGGGGCTTTCACCAGTATCCCTCATTTTCTCACGAAGATGACGAATGTGTACTGTAATTGTATTATTGCTCTTGCTGTAATACTCTTCCTGCCATATTTCATGAAATAATTCCTCAGAGCGGACTACACTGCCCTTATGCTCTAAAAGAACCTTTAGTATCGTAAATTCCGTAGGAGTAAGCGCCAGACTTTTTTCATCAAGCCAGCACTCATACGTTTTAAGCTTCATAACCAGTCCGGCATGTCTAAGAACCTTCTCTGCTGCCGGAGCAGCGGAATTTACATTATATTTCTTATACCGCCTAAGCTGGGCTTTTATTCTCGCTATCAGTTCCAGCGGAAGGAACGGTTTTGTGATATAATCATCTGCCCCCAGTGTAAGTCCGGTGATTTTATCTGTCTCTCCATCCTTTGCCGTCAGCATGATTACCGGATATGTATATTCCTTACTCCGTATCATCTGGCAGATGGAAAGGCCGCTGATATCCGGAAGCATAATATCCAATATGGCCAAATCAAAATCCGTACTCTTGATACAGGAAAGAGCTTCCTCACCAGAGTAGAATTTATATACATCCATGTTTTCATTTTGTAAATATACTTCGATCAGATCCGCTATTTCTTTCTCATCATCTACAACCAGTATTTTTTCATTCAAAGCACCGCGCTCCTTTTCATTCCTTTATACATATTATATTAGGTATGCAGAACGAATGTATTATTAAATAATAGAGATTTTATTAATCCTTTCCTAAGATACAGGTACATTATCCTAATGCCTGAATTGCAGAAACGGCCTGTTCATAATCAATGCAGACTTGATTCTTCAAGACAACCAAATCTTCAGAAGGATTCCCTGTCCGCAGTGCCTCTGTCAGCATGCTGCTGGACTTGCGCAGATTTGACAATCCAAGATTATCGCAAACCCCTTTTAACGTATGGGCCGCGCGAAATGCTTCCTGATAATCCTGTGCTTCAAGCTTCTCTAATAAAAGCTTGTAAGTTCCATCGTTTAAAAACTTAATGAGAAATCTTCTTATCATATCCTCACTGTAAAGCCGTGTCAGTACTTCGTCATAATCTCCGCCCAGCTTTCTGTAACATTCCTTCAGATTCATAAATACCTCCACATTTTATCCTTGTTTCTTTTTTATCAGTTCCGCTATCACTGCTTCCAGATGTTTCATGTCAATCGGCTTAGGTACATGGGCGTCCATCCCGGCATCGGCCGATTCCTTCACATCTTCTGCAAACGCATTTGCCGTCATGGCAATGATTGGAATTATCTTCCCATGGGGATGACGGCCGGCCCGAATTGCCCTGACCGCATCATATCCATTCATGACAGGCATCTGTATATCCGTTAAAATCAAGTCATACTGGCCGGAGCCGGATTTCTCAAATGCGTCTAAGAGTTCCTGACCGTTACTAACGATATCACATATCACGCCGTTCATATGAAGCAGCTCTCGTAATATCTCGGCATTTAACTCATTGTCTTCCGCTGCAAGAATTTTTACACCTGACAGCCTGCAATCCGAACCTTCTGCACCAGGCATTTTTTGCTCCTTTGCCTGAACCGTTACAATCGCCTGTTTAAAGCTTGTCAGGAAAAACGGTTTTGCAAGGAAACCATCAAAGCCGGCCGCAAGAGCCTCTTCCTCAATCTCCTCCCATTCGTATGCGGTAAGAAGGATAATCGGTATATGTTCCGGCAGCATCGCCCGAATATTCCTGGCCGTTTGGATGCCGTCCATATCAGGCATTTTCCAATCCAGAAGTACAAGGTCAAATGGGGTCCCCTCCTGATGCGACTGTTTGATTTGACGGATAGCCCGGTCGCCGCCCAGGGCGTATTGGACGGACACCCCGGTGCCTTCCATGACACGGATTACATTGATACAGATGGTCTCATCATCATCTACAACCAGTATGCGGGTGATTCCGTGTTTTTCCCAAAATCCCTCATCCACGTTCTGGTCCTGGATGCGAAGTTCCAGTTCAACGGTAAAGATACTTCCCTCGCCCTGCTTACTTTTCACATCAATCCTTCCGCCCATCAGCTCTACCAAATTTTTTACAATGGGCATTCCAAGGCCGGTTCCCTGGATTTGATTTGTCACACTATTGATTTCACGGGCAAAGGGTTCAAAAATAATTGTTAAAAACTCTTCCGACATCCCAATACCGTTATCCTGGACCTCAAACCGCAGCCGGGCAAAATCTTTTGTTTTTTGCGGAAGCTGGGTTACAGTCATTCGGATTCGGCCGCCGGCCGGTGTATATTTTACTGCATTTGATAAGATGTTTATCAACACCTGGTTGATTCTCATCCTGTCACCGATTAGATGTTCCGATGTCACATCCGCCAGAAAGAGTTCAAATTCCTGCTGCTTTGCTTTGGCCTGCGGCCGGATCATGGTCCCCAGCTCCTCTATAAGCTCTGCCAGGTTGATTTCCGTGATGTTAAGTGTTGTTTTTCCGCTCTCAATCTTGCTCATATCCAATACATCATTGATTAAACCCAGGAGATACTGACTGGAAGCTGTAATCTTTCGGGCATATTCCTTTACCCGTTCCGAATCGCCGGCATCATGGTTTAACAGCACGGTAAGACCTACGATTGCATTCATAGGGGTCCGGATATCATGGCTGATATTATTCAAAAAGGTACTCTTTGCCTTATTGGCGGCATTTGCCGCATTCAATGCCGTTTCCAAAGCAAACTTACTCTGCCGGTCTTTTGTCCTGTCAGACAACACCACAATAAACTTGTCCGATTGGCCATAACCTACCCGGTATACGGTTTCATAAAACCACCTTTTTTCCCCGGTCTTTCGATGCATACGCTCACTTTCCAGCAGAATCGACTGGCCTGATTCCATCAAACCCAACTCCGCATAAGAGACGGTCTTTCCATCTATGTATGTGGCTTTTCCTAAGGATTTAATGTCTGCTTCTACATCATCCGGGGAGATGCCAAGCACACGCTTTACATTGGGCGTCACATATTCTACCGCGTAGGACCCGCTGTTCAACATTAAAAACACATCATCTATATGTTCTGAAAGAATGCTGAACATCAGTTCCCGGTATTGTATATCCTGCTCCTTCCGTTCAATACGCTTGCGGCTGTGCCGTTCAAAAAGCAGGAATATGAGACCAATGATAAACACAATAAAGACAACAAAAATAAATATCTGGGACGACTGCAGAATATGATTGGTATATTCCATAATAACGCTGCTTGGGATTACGGAGATGATATACCAGCCATCCACGACTTCTATTGGTGAAAAGGTAACGATGTTCTTTGCTCCGTTAAAGGAGAATTGGATGACCCCGGAATGTCCCTTGGATAAACTTTCCTTGAAGGCTTGAATGTCCTCCTCATTATTTTCTTCTGCAATCATGTCAAAAATATTTAAAAACGTCCGGTTGCTGTTTTTTTGGTAAGGACGAATCAGGACTTCCCCCTTCTGATTGGTAATATAAGAAAAACCATTGTCATCATAAAAGGAAATAGAAAACTTTTTGGACAGCTCCGAAACCTTCTCCCCTTTTTGCATGACTCCATGCGCGCCGTCGGCAAACAGAAAACATTCATAGACTCCCAGGGTATTCTGCCCATCGTAGAGATTTAAATAGTTTTCCCTGATACCCTTACCGGAAAAGGTATGATAAAATGCCAGTTCCTCCGCACTAAGAATGCGCCGGTCTTCTAAACGGTTTGAGTACATAAACCCGTGGTCCAAATCAACAACCGTATAATTGGACGTCTCACCGCCGAGCAGGTTCAAATTATTTAATATTTTGCTTTCCTCATGAGATTCTAATTCTGATATCTTATTAGCCAGACCGTGTACCCGTTCCTGTTCAATTTCAATATAAGTCTCAAATGCGCGGCCGCCCTGACTTGTAATCTCCAGGGCTTGTTCCGCATTCTGCGTCCACAGGGAAGTCTGAACGCTTTTTATATAGTAATAACAGCCTACGATAATACTGCCGAGAATCATTACAACCAGACCATTTATCCAAAATCGTTTTATGTTCATTATCATTTCCTCCGGACGCTACTGTGTCAGAAGCTGATTCAGCTGGGCAACGGCCTTATCCGCGGGCATCCCCTTCAGCATCTGCCGCGTTATTTCAGAGAGAGAGGCATCCAGTGGCAGGTCCAGCCTAAAATCTGAGCCTATCACAATCCGCCCGCATTCAAAACATTCAGCGGCCGGAAGGATTGTCCTATCAGCAGGCATTCTATCATCCTGCAATGGTGTATAGGAACTTTGGCTGTCGCAGTATTCCCATATGGAATCCGGCTGCGTGATACACTCGATGAGCCGCATGACTTCTTCCAGGTGTTCGCTGCCGGCGTTAACACTGATGCAGGTGTTCCCTTCTACCACCAGCACACTGCCCTTATCGAGAATAGGAAACGGGTGTACGCCATATGAAAAGTCAGGCTCCATATCTTGTACCCTGGCCGCAGCCCAGCCTCCGGTTACCATAAACGGCCGGTTGCCATCCACAAATAGCTGAAGGTCATCGGATGTTTGTTCCGTTTCCAAGACTTCTGCGCAGTCAATCCATTTACGGTCAATCATTTCTTCAACCATTTCTATTCCCGGCCGCAATGTATTTGCCAGCTTGGCCGGTTCGCGGTTAAATTCTTTGATTGCCGCAGCGGTATCCTGCTGATACACCGAATACAGTGATTTCGCAGCGATAAGCTTTCTGAGCGAGGCATAGTTATTTGCTATGACAGGCGTAATGCCTTTTGCCGCAAAATAGTTGCAGACTTCCATAAAATCCGACCAGTTTTCCGGAACCTTCTGTCCATGTGCTTCCAGCAGGCTGTAGTTGATGTACAGTCCGTAGAGTGATATACATATAGGCAGGAAGTAAACGGAACCGTCCTCTCTGATGAACTGCTCTTTCATCCTATCCTGATAATTCTCAATGGTAGAAAGGCTGGACAGGTCTGCTAACCTGCCCTTATCCGCCATATCCATAACCCGGTCATGATCAACCATAAATACATCATCCAGCACATTGGCCTCTGCCCGTCTTTCTAAGGCTTTCCAGTAATCAATCCCCTTTACACCTTCGTATGTTACAATGATATCAGGGTTTTGCTCCATAAATTGGTTCAATATTTTTTCAATCGCTATCAGATTGCGTACGTCTGCCTTATATCCGTAAACAGACAGAAACATATGCTCTTGTTTCATAGACGGTTCACTTTCAATCAGCATGATTTCACTGGACCGTTGGCTGCAGCCTGTCAGAATAACGCTGATTAAAATAATAGACAGAACCCGTTTACAACCGTTCATTCATCTTCTCCTTTATCTTCAATCCGGCTTTTTCTCTTTTTACCTGAAATAACAGCCTGTCTGCTGCCTCCATTAAATCCGAAACCTGGCCTGGTCCGTAAACACCGCCGATACTGATGGATAACTTAAGCTGCGGATAATCCGGAATAACAGCTTTATCAACGCAGGATCTGATTTCTTCCAGTTTTTCTTGAAGCATATGAAACGGTATATCCCCAAACACAACGAAAAATTCATCCCCACCAAACCGCACCACGGAATCTGTTCTTTTTACACAATTTTTTATCGCTTTGGCTGCCTGCTTTAGTGCCAGGTCGCCAACCGGATGACCATATGTGTCATTAATGGCGTTAAAATGGTCCATATGGGTTTCCTCTGTAATCTGGTCAACCAGTTCCAGTAAATACGGATAACCGTCAACCTCCACATAGGTTGACCGTACATGATAGACATTCTGGTTTATAAACTCAATTTTGGTCAGGTTCTCTTTGCCAGACATACCGTTAGCTGCAATCCCATTTTCAAGCTGGTTTCCTTGGCCCCATATTCCATGACTGTTAAATTCCAAGATTTGTTGGTTACCTGCCTCATCTATGTTCGCTCTGTATCTGGCATATGGTTCTGATCAATCTTCCGAAGTTTTCCCATGACACCCGCATAGTGTTTCACATTTTCATTTGTCCAGATAACATGAAAGATGCCGTGAAACCATTGATTCTCCTGTTTAATTGTAAGCGGCACATCCATTTGAAAATCCGGCTGCGCCGGAGTTGCTTCCTGAATCTTCTCCACGATACGATTCAGGACATCTTTATCAATGCATCTTAACAGATTCCCGTTCTCCAGCGGTTGGAATAAATCATTCCCTATGCTTAGATGTTCTGCTCCATATTGATTGAAACATAAAATAGATGGTTCAACCGCATAATTGAAAAAAATCTCCTCGGTTTTATCCAGCAGGAAACGAAAATGCTGCTGTTCATATGAACGCTGTCGCAGCAGCCGTTCCGAATCCCCCAGACCATAGTGCTGCAGCTGTTCTGTAATATGACTGGTTTCTTTGGGCGTGTTTTCTGCTTCCAGCATATTTTGGACCGTCAGTTCCTGTTCAAGCGTATCTCCAATGTCACGCAGGCATTCCAAAAGCAATGGCTGAAAGGCTCCGCACTGTCCGTCAAGAATCATTTTCATTGCTGCATCGTGGGAATATGCCGGCTTATAGCACCGTTCACTGGTTAATGCATCATAAACATCTGCCAGGGCAACCACCTGTGCTGAGAGCGGAATGGCATCCCCCTTTAAGCCGTCCGGATAGCCTCTGCCGTCATACCGTTCATGATGCCATCGGCAGATTTCATATGCCGTTTTCAGCAAAGGCTCATTCCGGTCAATCGGCAAGTCCATGAGTAGATTCGCGCCTGCCATAGAATGGCCCTGCATGATGCGAAATTCCTCTGCCGTAAGGCGGCCGGGCTTATTCAAAATCTCTTCCGGGACCGATATCTTACCGATATCGTGCAGTGCCGAGGCCATACTTATCAGGGATATATCTTCATTTGTCATTTTATTGCGGTCTGTTTTTAACATGAGCTGCCTCAGCAGAAGGTCCGTAATAAGATTGATATGCAGGACATGAAGTCCGCTTTCACCATTCCGGAATTCTACAATATGGGACAGGATGGAAAGCATGAGCCGGTTATCCTTTTCCTTTTTACTGATTTGATGGGTAATAATTTCCATCATCTGGCGTTGTTTCGCAAAGGATAAAATAACATTGGCTACACGGCGGCGTACAATCGCCGTGTTATAAGGACGAGCAATATAGTCTGTTGCTCCAAGCTCATATGCACGCTCTATAAATTGGGGCGAAATTTCGCTGGAAATCATAATAACAGGAATCATATCAATACAATGAAAACGGTTCATATGTATCAATACCTCAAAGCCGTCCATCTGCGGCATTTGAATATCCAGCAGGACGAGGGACAGGTTGGATGCATTTTCACGCAATATATCAACCGCTTGCGCCCCGTTTTCTGCTTCCACTATTTCATATTCATCTCCCAGCATAGAGCCCAGCATCTCTCGATTTAACTCAGAATCGTCCACGATTAAAACCTTCAATTGGGGCCTGACGTTTGACATATAATCACTCCAATGAATTCTTTTATAAAACCAGTTAGCTTCAACCAATCTGCTCACCTATACAAATAGGTTGTTATAGATTTTTACGGCCCTTTGGACCGCGCTTCCAATGTGGTCTTAACTAACATTTATTTTTGCCTTATTATTTTATCATTTCAGTCTATAATACTCAAGATGAAAATCCTGTAATTTCTTTAAGTGGCATCTGATGAATGATAGACATTGCCTATGTTCATAATTTTATAGTATAATGGATAGAACGCTCCTTGTCTATTGAGGGCATATTTGTATTTTTTAGAAAGGCAGCTATTTTATGAAACGTCAGGAAACCCGATTTTCTTATGTATATGAAGATTTAAAAAGACGAATTGTCTCAGGACAATTCCGGCCCGGCAGTAAGCTGCCATCTTCCAGAAATCTATGCGAAGAATATAATGTTGGAATTGCTACCATCACGCGGGCCCTTGATGCCTTAAAGGCGGAAGGATTGATTGATATCCAGATAAGGCGTGCACCTGTAGTTCTATCGCAGGACTTGCAAATCCCGGGAATATCCACGATTTTAGAGCAGCGGGACTATATTCTGCAGGTATATGAGACATATGAATTATTATTGCCTTACCTGCTTGTATTCGCTGCACGGGATTGCTCCATTGAGATTATGCCCCATTATCGGCAGGCTCAAAAAGCGGCGCGGTCCGGGGATAACGCTGAGAGCTGGAAAGCTTTAATTGCATTGACACGAGATATTCTTGGCGCCAGCCAAAATCCTCTGTTATGTGACCTGCACACGGCGTTTGAGCTTCAGGGGAATTTTGCCTACTTTTTGGAAAAAAGCATCTATTCCCGGGGCTCCATCCGCTTAAGGCCAACCTTTGAACCAAAATATATCATTGCAATATTACAAAATCGGAATCCGGTTGAGCAGTTTCATCATTTAAAGGCACTCTATAAGGACATGTATGACATCATTTCAGAAATCTTCAATCAAATGTCAGACAATGTCTCAACGGTTCCTGCACAGGTATCAAGTACATTTGAATGGAATCCCTTAAGGGGGAGAAATTATTATTACACCCGTATTGTCCGTGACCTGACCCGGAAGATAGGAACGGGTATTTATGCAGCAGGTTCCTATTTGCCCTATGAAGCGCAGCTGGCAAAGCAGTATGGTGTGTCGGCATATACGGTCAGAAAGGCATTGGGGCTGTTGGAACGCAGAGGCTATACAAAGACATTAAATGGCAAGGGTACGGTGGTTCTGACTCCTGATCAGCTTAATACGGAACAGGCCCTGTTGGATTTTACAACGAAGCAGGAGGCTCTTACATACCTTCATTCGTTGCAGCTCATGGCGCTTTTGTCGTATCCGGTCGCAGCCTATACCGCACCTCAATTTAGTGCAGATGATTTAAACCAATTGGCTGCCCATATCAGGAAACCGGGAATCTTTCTTACTGATTTGCTTCAGATGATTTTAGAACGGCTGTCATTAAAACCATTGAACGTCATTTGGATTGAAACCAGCCGAATTACAGAATGGGGATTTTATCTCGCGTTTTATCCGCAAGGAATCGGTGTGATTGAGCAGCTCAATGAAATCACAAGGAATGCATATCAATGTTTGTGTGAAGGAAACCACGAAGCGTTTGCCAAGAACCTGGCGGACTCCTATCGTCTAATCTTAAGCTCCGTTCAAGCATATATGGTGGAAAAATATAAATTTACTGAGGCTTTATCGGTTAAGGTTCCTTGAAAAAACAACAAAATCAGGTTAAATTAGGTTTTTCAAGGCAGATGCAATCTGTTTATGCTGCCAATATACGAAAATCTTCTTAGCATCTGCCTCTATTGCCAGCCGTTCCTCATTTTTCCCGGCCACGCAGGTCACCAGTGTGACCCTGGCATCTCGGTCCGTTTTGCCATCTTCCCCCGGTTCCTCCTCTTTATCCTGCATTTCAGAGAAAAAGTCGGTCTGCGCAGAAATCCTGCGGCGGTCTGTAATATGGCACAGGAAAATCTCCCCTTCTGCCGTGTACAGGTAAAAAGAGGAATGTTCCCTATAATATTCATTGTCCCAGTAACGCTTCAGGGAACCGAACATGGAGCCGTTTTTCATGTTATGCCCATAGAGGACCGTGTTCCCGCCCTCTGAGGGCAGACTGCTTCTGTAATCCATGAAAATACATCCGGCCCCGTTATATGCCTTGGAAAATGTCCTGTTCAGGTAATAGGAATTGTCCTCCCCCTGGGTCACAGGGTAGCTTACCGGCGTCCCCGGAATATGAATCCATGCAATGATATGGGGATTCAGCTTTTTAAGGGCCTCAAAATCAACAGCCAGCATGGGTTCCTGCTCCCCCGCAGACAGGCTGTACGGGGACCGGGATTCAGGTTCCCGGCCAGGTGCTTTGGCTGCATACCGCTGGAGCAGCCCGTACTCCTTCTCCCCTTTTCTGTATTCATACAGGGAGCGGCACAGCAGGCCGGCGGACACCAGAAAGATTCCCAGTACCACCAGTATGGACAGGGTCAGGACCGTGTGTCCCGTCCCCTGCTTTTTGTCCTTCACGCCTTATCCTCTTTTCTGCGCATCCTAATCCATAAGATTCCCAGTGCGGACAGGAGGAGAAAACTGACCGCGGTCATGGCTCCCAGCATAAGCAGCGGGGTGGTGTCCCCTGTTTTTGGAAGAGAAGCCAGCGGTATCTCCGGATCAGGAATCATAACAGCCTGTGGAACCGCTTCATCATCAATGGTGGTTAAGGTGGTTACACTTCTTCGGCCTCTGCCTCTGCCACCACCGCCTCCACCGCCACCGCCGCCGCCGCCATTTTCTGAGAATGTCTGAATCATAAATTCCCAGTCAATCTTGGCCAGCTGGTCGGCATAGATGCACGCTCCCGTTACCGGGTCACAGGTAATGGAGGAATCCAGCTGCAGCTCTACCTGGATTTCCTCAGATGTCCCGCTTTTCAGATAACACAGGGGAATCAGCTCCTGGAGGTTCTCACCTTCCCCGTATCTGGCGCCTGTCACCTTTCCTTCATATAGGACACTGCCCTGGAATGTGACCTTCATGGTAATCTTTTCCAGGAGCTCGTCTTTTATCTGCTCCTGTACTCTTGGATCGATCCGCATATAGACTCTGGCGGTCTGGTTGGATGTGGTATTCTCCACCTTCAGGCGGTCTTTGTAGATGCCTCCCGGCACCATGTCCGTAAAACTCATGAACCAGTTCCCTTCCTCCTCCCCGGTCCCTGAGCGGTAGGGTACATACTCAAGCCTCTGGCTTCCCCAGTTGTAGACCAGGGTCAGCTTCTTTTCCAGGCCGGAGGCGTCATAGACGCCGGGATCCGCCACCTGATCGGCCAGGTATCGGATCACTTCCTGGTTAAACCCGCCGGTGAACGTATGCTCCACCGCTGCCTTGGTGGCCTGCACCGTGGTGGCCTTTATATCCATGGTATATCTGCTGCTGTCATACCCGTATTTGGCATTGGTGCGGGTCACGGTAATCTGCTTGTAACCATCCTCTGTCTTCTCATAATAGGTGTCTTTTCCCGTTATAGTGTTCTCCAGAAGGGGGTTCATGGTCACGCTTTCCAAAAACACCGGCGAGTCTTCCCCCGGCTGTATCACCCCTATGTAATACAATATATAATTTCCTGTCTCCGATGGCTCCTCATCCACCAGGAGCCATTTTTCCCTGGCCTCCTCCACCTTGTCTGCATAGGGCAGATTCAGGCGCATGCCGGCATCCTGCGCCATTCCGGACCGGAGCACCATGACGGATTCTTTATTAAATGCGGGGATTGCCGCATACTGACGCTCTCCCTGGTCTGTCACAAAGTCAGGGGGCAGCGCTTCCCCCTCAAGGGGAGGGACCGCTGTCTCATTGCCATCCTGATCCAGGACGTAAACATTTTCCCGCCGTATCCAGCTCTGGTGGATTTCCACCCTGGCAATGGCAGGCACGCCGCTCTCCAGGCTGCCGTCCTCTGCCTTCAGGCTGTTGGATACCCATACCTGCTTTTGTGTGGTTATACCTGGCTGCCAGTCATCCGGCTGGCGGAAATGCTCCTCAAGGCTGGTTTTGTACCTGGGAACCCTGTATTCATTGCCGGTCCGTATTACCTGGGACCACGCCGCCCAGGTAGTTCCCACCGATGCAGCCGCCAGAACTGCCAGGCCCAATAACATGATTTTGCCTTTTTTCATAACATCAATCTCCTGTCCAAACGGATTACAGCTCTGCTTCCAACAGGCGTTTATGCCTTTTCCTCCCGTTTCTTTCCCGGGCAGATAAAATCAAGTAATATCCCAATCACCAGGATTCCTCCCATGCTCCCAATTGCCTGGGGTGTCCTGCCATAGGTGACAAAGTATCCGGCATAGGGAATCTTCACATCAGACGCCCTGCCTGCCACGCGGTCATATGAAACCGGGTTGGGATCCGCAGTCTCATTGGCATCTCCTTTAGTGATAAAATCACTGCTCAGCTCCTGCTTTTCCACTACCCTGTGGGTGACCAGCGAGCCATCCTCACCTGCATGGAAGGTGATGGGGTCTCCCTCCTGAATCTGCTCAAAGGAGGCCGCTTTATAGTAAATTACGCTTCCGACAGGAAAGGTGGGCTCCATACTTCCGCTGAGCACCACCACCGGCCGGTAACCGGCCAGCATGGGCGCTGCAATCAGAAGGTATCCCGCAATGCACAGATACACGGGCCATGATAGGATATTAAACAATTGTTTCAGAACGTTCATTCATCGGCCTCTGTATTATGGTGCAACCGTTTTATTCTCAAGATTTACGTTATCCTCTGCATTAACCTGGACATTGGTCAACTTAGTGATATCGAAATCTTGCCAGGAATCGGTCACTGCATCCTTTGTGGCCTGGACAAACTCAGAGGTAACGGTCAGTGTGTAGTTGGAGTCTCCGTAGCCCTTCCTATCGCTGTCTAAATTGGATTCGGATTTGCGGAACAGGCTCTCTCCCTCCGGAATATTTATGACAGCTGCCAGGTCGCGTATATCTGTAAGGCCGTCATCATTCTCATCATTAACCTTGGTCCAGTCAATCAGTGTCCAGGCATCGGTATTATGCAGATCCGGCTGTGTTGCCGCAACGGCATAGTACTCTTTTGTCTCATAGCAGCCAAGGTCAATATCTGTAGCCATGGTCAGTCCTTCCAGCAGGTGGGTGGTGCCGGACTTATCTGAGCCCTTTTTCTCCAGAACGCCGTTCCAGTACCAGTATCCGTCCCCTCCATCAATCCAGCCATCACCAGTCAGGATGTTCTTATGCACCACGGTGCCGTCCGATTCCGGTGTCAGGCCATCGGTATCATTATCCTGGGCTGCATCAAAGATTCCGCCGGCATAGGTTCCGTTGTTAAACAGGCCTGAATCACTCAAAATGGTTTTATAGGAATCCGCTGCTTTCTTGTAGGACCAGTTTTCTTTCATGCTTATCCTGACAAGGACGGGATAATCTCCGGTATTCTCCGCCCCTACATTCTTATCCCACTTGGCGCCCGGCTTTAAATCCTCCGTTGGCGGTGTGTAATCCTCCACCAGCTGGGTGGTATATTTGCCCGTGCTCAGCGGGTTATCCAGGGACGCTGTCTGTGAATAGTACGCAAATGTTCCTCCCACCAGCGCTAATGCTCCCAGCCCGATTCCTGCTGCTGCTTTCTTATTTAACTTTTTCATGTCTTTTCCTCCTGCTTTTTCATATTATAATGCTTTCATTTTGTTATATTGGTCCGTCCATCTAAAAACACAGACGGTAATAACCTGTTTGATTATTCTCCTTTAGGCTGCTGAACTTACTTCTGGACCTCTGATTCGCTGATCAGCTTCCAATCACATCCAAGCTGCCTAAAATCAAATACACCCCCGCCTCCAAATACCGTGTTAACGGCCTGGTCCGTTGCCTGTACGGTCTGGGCTGCCACCACCAGGGTATAATCAGCATCACTGTACCCGGCCAGCCTGGCATCTCTGAGCTTAGTGACTGATTTCATAAAGGTTATCTGGCTTCCATCCGCTTTCAGGCGCTCATTCATTTCCCTGGTGGAAATGTAATCATATCCAAGAGGGCTGGACGCATTGCTGGCCGTGGCGAATTCCACCCAGTCGCTGCTCTCACTTTCCGGTCTTTGACCCGTGGTGGCATAATACCGGGTCTCCTTGTAGGAACCCATATCCACATTTTCCGCCAGGGCCACTTCGTCAAGGAGCTTGGTTGTCTCCGCAATTTCTTGGCTGCCATCCTCTTTCTCTACCGCGCCGGGAAGGACATACATATAGTAATAATATCCATCCGCCGGATTATATACCCAGCCGCCGTCCGGCATCATGCTTTTAAATACCACTGAGTCATCCGCGTCAGGATTGGCAATTCCGTCTTCCGGGTCACCCTGGTAAACATTCTCAAATGCATTGTTGGCATTGGATGGGCTTCCAATGGCAGCCGGCCGCTCCTTTTCCTGAGAGGTGTCTGTAAAATAAAATTCCTCTTGTCCTCTGACCCACTTTTCCTGAAATTTCACCCGCACCACCACGGGAAGGGTGCCTGTGTTGCGGATTGTCACATCCTTATTCACACTGGTTCCAGGCCCCCAGTTCTCGCCCTCCGAAGGCTTAAACTCTTCAACCAGTTCCGTATCATATTTCCCTGTATCAAATATGTTGGCGGCTGTCAGAGTCTGGTTAAAGTAAGCAAATGTCCCGCCGATCCCGGCCACTGCCAGCATTGCGGCCACCGCTATCACTTTTCCATTTATTCTCATTCTCCTGTCCTCCTGTATCATTCACCGGCCCGGCTGCCCTGACTCCATGTCAGTACGCCGCTGCTGTCTTCCTGAACCACCATATTCCACTGTGACTGTACCCCCGGTGCCGAATCATGTTCCTCAACAGGAACCGCCTCTGCATGGAAGGTCAGTTTATAAATCTTATCGCTGTAATCCACGTCATGCCGGTCATTTGACACTTCATCGCTCAGGCTGATGCTCTCAAGGATACAGTCCGTGGTTTCCCCTGCCGGGAGGACCTGTTTATAATACCGGTAGCTCTTTCCGTTCTCATCCGTGTATGACTTTGACCAGAACGCAGTCTCCATGTTCATATAATCTACATTTCCCTCTTCCTGGCCGGAATCGGTCCAGACTCCCGGATTCCAATGTTTGATCACATGATCCGTATCGTAGCCGGCCTCCTTTTCAAGGATAACAGGCGGGCTGCTCCCCTGTCCCTTTTGGTACCAGTTCTCCTGTGGAGGTACTTCAACACGCAGGAACAGGTCCATTTTACCTGTGTTTTGGAACGAAACTTTTTTAATCACTGTCTCTCCGGGCAGGAACGAGCTTTCCGGGTCAAAGCTTTCCACCATGGCCGCCCCGCTGTGGGAAGTTCCCAGGGGATTGGCCAGGGTCAGCACATCATTGTAATATGCCAATGTGACTGCAAATGACAGGAGCAATATAACCAGTATCAGGAGACCGGCTGTCTTTTTGTTTTTCAGCCATGTATGAATCTCTAATCGTTTCAAAACAACCACCTCCTAATTTTTTCCGGAATCAGAATTCCAGTTAATACTGCATCCATATTTATCGCCGTCCCAGTTATCCGGCGTCACTGAAATGTCCCTGTCAAAAAGCCGCTGCACAGCCTTCCTGCTGACATTCCAGTCATCGCTGGACTGCACGATTTCCATTGTGAAATGGAATTGATACTCCGCATTTTGATACCGCTGATCCTCTATCCCTGACATATCTATAAAATCCACGCCGCGGACCAGCTTTTCCGTACTGCGGTCCTGGATGCCTGATACGGAACCGGGAAGCACCTTTTTGTAGTAATACCATCCATCCTCCCCGCTTTCCCAATTGCCGTCCAATGAAAGGCTGGGTACAGCCGCAGGCAGAGACCGGCCGGATGCATCCACTATATGATTAGGGAGCACCGTGCCATCCTGTGCAACCCATGACTGTGCAAATGCAACTCTTAAAAATACATCTGCCTCCCCATTATTTGTAAAAGAAACCTCCTTCGCCCCCTGGTCCAGGTTTTCTGTTACTCCCCCTTCTACTACAGGCGTCTTTATGGGATTTTCCAGCTGCATGGAGTGGATGACCGTGGCGCCTGTTACTCCGGCTGCAATGGATACGGATATCAGCACGATTATTGGCAGCAGCTTGGATAAGACCTTTCTTTTATCCATAAAGATCATCTCCTTTCTCCAGTTTTCTCTGGCCGCGCGCTACACCTCTGTCTTCAATAAACGCCATGATGCAGTCCGAGGTAAAGGCCGATGCCATATACTGAGGATTGTCACTTCCATGATATTCTGTAAATGGGTTCTCCGGCCTGAAATCCGTTCCCTCCCCATTTGTAAATCCCTTTACATTGGTGACTGATGCGGTGTGATGGAAATAGCTCTCATGATCAGGGGTGTTTGTAAGAATGACCAGGATATCGTCACCTGGTTTCACTGTAACCTTATCCCCGTTCTCAGCTCCTGAGAGCGCGTCTGCCGGTTGGCTTTCCATACGTGACATGGTGTATTCCATGGGTACGATCTCCGCAATGGAAAAGATCTGGCCTTCCTTGGGAGGAATCACAAGGATTGCCCCGCTTTCCTCTCCATTTCCAAGAGCAGTCTGTGTATAGACAGCTCCCTTGCTGTCCAGGACCTGTATCACAAACTTGTAGGCAGAATCAATGGGTTCATTTTCAAGGCCGTTCTGTTCCACTGTCTTTTTGATCCTCAGCTTTGCCGCCAAAAGGGTATTGGTTATTTTAAACGGATTGGCGGATGTACCCGTACCGCTGGAATCGTAGGATGCTGTGTAGGTGTATCCGGTGGACAGTACTGCCATACTGCCATCCTCTATGGGCTGGCCCGCCTGGTCCAGTTCTCTCACCGTGTAAACATATGGCGGGGAGCTTCCATCGGCTTTTACAGGCAGGTCTTTCCAGCCTGCCGTCCATTGGTTGGCTTCACTGAGTTTTACAGGTTCATCAAAGGCCGCCCCATTCTGATACAGCCGGACCTCCAATATCTCAGGCCGCGTATGGTAGGCATTTTCATAATCCACCCATACTTTTTTCACTGTCAGGTCTTTCTGATTATAAGTATTGGTTATCACAGAATGGTCGCTGCTGTAAGTGACAATATATTGCCCCTCCCCAATCCGCACCGTGCTTCCGGCTTCCACCTTATGACCGGAGGAATCGACCTCATAGGGAACATAGTTAATCTTTGTCCCTCCGGAGTCATACCCCGGCAGGTTCTGCCATACGCCGGACCAGTTATTGGAGCTGTCCAGTGTGATGATATCACCTGTTCTTGTGCTCCCATCCTTAAACAATCCCACCTGGACAGACTCCTCTCCGGCACTGCCAACCCACTGTTTCCTCACATTGATATCCGTGATCCGTGTATTCGTAATAGTCATCCCATTGATGCTTGATGCATAACCAACAATGTTGCCGATTTCCTCTACGGTATAAACATGCTCCTCATTTGAATTTACTTCTTTATATTTGGGCAGGTTATCCCACGTATACCTCCAGCCGTTGGATGCCTCCAGCCTGACCGCACTACCAAAAGAAGCGCCATTTTGTTTCAGCTGGACATAGATATATTCAGGCCGTTTCTTATCCTCATTGTTTCCATCCAGCCACAGCTTCCGGACCGTGCGGGAAACCGTCTCAGATTCCGGGGTTGGGATGGATGTGACGCTTGGGAGTGTGAATTTCATGTAACAGCAGGAACCGGTTCCCCCTCTCTCTATAAAGAAGACCGACATGGTATGTTTCTGGTTTTTATCCCTTAGAAAGCCCTTGTTCTGCATCCATGACTTCAAATCCACATAGGCGCCTTCCGCGGAATGGATTCCTCCCAGATCAACGTCACTTACCAGATTACCGTCCACATACAGCCAGAAATCATCATCTCCCCTGAAATAATAGTCCATAGGCCCTGTGTAATCTCCCAGGACAAACTCAAAGTCATAGCGCATTCCGAAAAACCAGTTGTGGGTAATCCCCTTTTTGTTCACGTCCTCATCATTTTGAGGAAACCCGTAATGGTTATAGCCAAACAGAGGGTCCCTGTTTTTTCCCTTAACCGCATTGTCGTAACTGACATTGTCCAAAGGCCAGAAAAGATTGGAATAAAGTTTCTTGGTTTTGTTCCAGTTGTCACATGTATATACAATCTGATCCAGGTTTTTCAAAAGTGTTTTTCCCGAACTGTCATATACGGACTTCAGCGTATAAGTATCCCCCTGGCGTTCAAACCCCAGCTGATAGTTTGGCAGGTATTTCTTGGCATAATAGGTCACCTTTTTACCGTCCTTATATGTTTCACTGGTGGTGATATCCCGGGTTGCAAAAAGGCCCGGGTCCTGATAATTAAACTTAATCGTATTGTCCGCGGCCAGGGTTCCTTCGGGAATCCCTGCCACCACAGAACCTGCCTTGTTTGGCACCCCTGTATAACCATGGCGTATCTGTGCCTGGCCGTTCCCTCCGATTCCCACACCGATGCGGGTGGAGCTTTTTCCCAGGGAGGTATTGTTCATTCCCACCTTGCTGGTGTTAAGGGTTCCATGGTTTCCATCCGTGGTGGTTCCCTCCACCGTAACATTATAGTCGTGAAAACCTGTATATCCCTTAATGGTGCCTGATGTGGGCACATAGTTAATCTTTATCTTATTGTTTGTGGCAGCGAGATAAATCTTCTGGTCTGCTGCAGTTTCCGTAAATGTCTGTCCATTGGGGTAATTTGCATTGGTTATGGTCACGCTTTTTACCGTATAATTACCTCCCAGGGCGACCTTACTCCAGTTGGAGACCGCAATGGAGTAATCCAACCCTGTGCCAGAGCCATTGGGCAGGGTCAGGTTATCATCGCTGTATATCTTTACCTCCTGCTTTGCATACGTGCTTCCGCTTTGGGCTCCCGGATACAGTCTGTTCCCGGAGACAGATTCCTTTATTTTACCGTTACTGTCAAAGGTCATCTTATCCAGCTGGGCCCAGTGCTCCACTGTCACAGGCACTTCTTTTACCTCCGGCACATTGACCACAATGTATATGGAAAAGTGGTCTGTTTCCATCACTACAGTTCCGTCTGATGCCACCGTGCTGTTCATCTCATTTGCCACAGCCTGCGTTTCATCCAGATGGTAGACTTTGATTTCCTCTCCTCCGGATTGGAGCCGTTCACTGGAATCCGCCGGTTCCTCCTGCCGGGACAGCACCTGGGCAGCCGCCGGTACATCTGCCTGGGCGTTGGACGCGGCCGCAGGATTACGTTTTTCCAGCTCCAGGTTTTTAAAAGCTACATTGATGGGCCCTACCGGTTCAACCTCAGCTCCGTCCGCGTAGAGCTTAATATCCAGGGCTTTGTAGGATTGGATGGAAAGCCCCTCTTCCTGAGACTTCTTCACCAATGCCTCATCCACCTGGGCCATCTGATCCTGCTCTACCTCAGAGACGCTCACTGCCAGCTGGTCTGCCTCAGGGAAGGAATCCACCGGCCCGCTGACCGTGACGGCAGCATCCCCAATCCGGCCTTCCAGGGAGATTTCCCCATCACCTGTTACAATCAGTGAAAAACCCTGGGTGGATTTGCAGGTCTTTCCTTTTATCCTGCTCTCCTGGGTGATTTTTCCAAAGTAGATTCCAGGATTCACATCCCCGGACACGCGGAACGAACAAATCAGCATATTCTCCCTAACATCATCCACCATTGCCTTTCTCACCTTAAAGCTGTTTAACTTGGCGTTATACATTTCAATCCTGTAATTTACTTTCCCAAGGTCTACCGTATAATCTTCGCTTTCCTCCTCATCTGCATCTTTCTGGGTTTCCCTGGTATCTTCCGCAGTCGTGCCTTTATGTTCATTTGAAGAATCTTCTGCTTTTGATTCAATTACAACCACAGATTCAGATTCCATTTCTTCACTTTGGTCCTGATCTGTCACCTCTGCCTCTGTTGAATCCTCTTGAACGGGTTCTGATGACATGGTTGGCGCTGCTTCTGTGTCTGCTGCTTCTGTTGGTTCTGCCTCGGCTGATGCCTGGATTGTGGTTTCCTCTGAATCGGCCGGCTCTGTCTCCGTGGCTGCCTGGGTCTGGTTTTCCCCCGTATCAGCGGGTGACGATTCAGCAGATACCTGGGTCTCAGTTTCCTCCGGATTGGCAGGCGCTTCCTCTGCCGCTGTCGGCAATGTTTCTATGGAAGTCTGGATCTGACTTTCCCCCGTATCAGCGGGTTCCTGGGGTTCCGTTTCCTGTGGTATGCCCGCGCCTTCTTCCGGCGTCTCTGGTGCCGGCTTTGAAGGTATATCCGGCCGTGCCTGTGACGGTGTGGCAGGCCGTGCTTCCGATGGCGTAGCCAGTGGAACGGCCGGGGTAGCCTCTGACGGTGTAGCAGGTGCAATATCTGTCTCATCCTTAAAGGAATCTTCCAGGATTGCATCAAAATCAAACATGGATGCATGGATTCCCATAGTGACCATTTCACCTGTTCCTATGCGGTTTCCATCCTGAAATTCAACAGGATCTATGTTCAGATAATTGACTGTATATAAAAAATTCTCACGGACGCGTATTCGTTTTTCTTCGCCTTTTCCGTCAAACTGGAATTTTACCTGCTGGCTTCGTACCCCTTCAATATCTTCATCAATGACAAATGTAAAACGTACTGAATATATCTGTCCGGGAACCAGTTCAATCCCCTCAATCCGTTCCAGTCCCTCTGTTCCATCATCCGCTATGCCACTGTCCAATGCACTGTCATCTGCCATACCATTGTCCGGTGCACCGTCATCCACTATACCGGTATCAAACGCATCCTCTCCTGATTCCTCCAAAAGAGAAAACTCCGCCGAGCCTTCCTGAATCCCCTTTGCGCTATATGTCAGTGAGCCGTCTGTGACCACGGTTCCTGTCTCATTCTTAAGGTGTACATCCAGGGTAACCAGACCTCCTGGACGGTAATCCCCCTCCTCTGAAAGAATGCTGATTACAACATCATCCTTTTTTGAATTTTTAAAGCTGGCATTGCTGACCGTGGCCTTGGAAAAATCGCCAAGCTCCGACAAATCCGTCTCCTCCCGGTAGAACCTGTCATCATATTCTTCGGCAAATGCAATACCGGAATTGCCCAGTATCAGTATGCTCACAATGGTAAACGCCAAAAAACCAGACGTTATTCTCTTCCAGCCCGCTTCCAATCTCCGATTCATCATTTACCTCCTGTATGTTCTGCAAACTCTTATATTTTTCTTAATCCAGGGCATCGTTCCTTAATGTTAATTTTATCAAAAGGGGTATCCTGCATCCTGCCACATCCGGTGCATTTTCCCATTTTTCTATGAATGACACAAAAATATCGCCATCCGGCAATGCAATGGCGATACAGGTTCTATTCCAACATAATCTTTTCAGTTTCCGGCACATGGCCACATGGCACCACAGCTCTCCCCGGCGGTCCGGGCCCCTTATTGCAGGCGGATTCAATCCGCTGAAATATGATACTGCAGAATTCCTTTTTAATCCTGATGAGAAGGAGGATATAGTGACGGTTTCCGTACCTCACTTTATCAAAGGGGTATCCCGCATCCTGCCACATCTGGTGCCTCTTCCCATTTTTCTATGGATGACGCAAAAATATCGCCATCCGGCAATGCAATGGCGATACAGGTTCTATTCCAACATAGTTTTCTCCAGTTCCTGGGTCATGGTCACGTGATACCACAGCTCTCCCCGGCTGCCTGGCACCTTATTGTAGGCGGATTCAATCCGCTGAAATATGATACTGCAGGATTCCTTATTAATCTTGGTGAGAAGGAGGATATAGTGGCGGCTTCCGTACCGTGTATAAGCATCCCCTTTTCTCAGGGAACTGCCGATTGCGTCTTTCAGCAGCTCCATCTGATATATACGGTTATCCTGCCCTCTTCTTTTTCCCTGCTGTCCCAAGGTGAGGAACATCAGCACCGGCTTCAGGTCATGGCGCTCCCTGGCCCGAAGCAGCAGACGGCAGTAGTCAACAAAGCTTGGATAGGTGCAGTAATACGCTCCCGTGATATTGCCTTTCTCAAATATGGTCCCGATTATACCCCCCCCCCCCCGACTTCCATATAATACTGACTCGTTATGTGCCATGCCTGAACGCTCCGTTTGTGTTTCCGTTCAAACAATTCCAGGTCTTCAAAACACTTCTGCATCTCTTCCATTGGGGGATTCCCCATCTCCCTTGCGTAGAGTTCCATGGTCCTGTTATAAATATTAATGGCTTCCTCATACCGGTACATTTCCAGGCAGCACCGTATCTGCTCTGTCTGCCAATTCTCAAAGGGATAAATCGCAGATGCCCTGGTGTAAAGTTTAAGCAGGTTCTGGTAGTCATGATTGGATTTAAACGCCTGCTCCAGCTCCCGGATTGTCTCTATATAAAGGCGCTTAAATGATTCGCTTTTCTCATAGAACCACATGTCGGACTGGTTCATGGGCAGCAGCTCTCCGTAATAGCTTTGATTAGCCTGAAGGAACAGCGCGGCCCGTTCCCGTCCCCGGCTTCCTTCCGCCTTATGTACCAGTGTTTCAAAATAAGCCGCATCCAGTTCAATCTTAAAACTGCTCTTCCACCTGCATACCCCATCCTGTATTACCACATATTCCTCCTCCGGAAGGCCGGAAGCCGCCAGCTGTCCCTTGAGCCGGTAACACAGATTGTTCAGGTTTTTATTGCGGTTGCCTGCGTCAGTCCCCTCGCTCCACCCATAGAGAAAATCCATAATCTCGCTTTTTGCAATTCCCTGCTCTCCTGATAGCAGCAGCATCTGGAGAAGACGTACGGATTTTGCATTGCCTGTTTTATGAAACAGTATGTGGTCTTCCCCATACCGCATTGTAAATTTACCCAGCATCTGTACACGCAGAATCTTACCGCCCATGCGGTCCGCCTCCTTTATCATCATATGCCGGAGCTTATTGTACTGAAAGCTCCCCGCCCCTGGTTTACAGCTGTATCATGCTAATCATGCGCATCAGTTCCAGGGCACTTCTGAAATTTACCACCTTACCCTTGGTAATCTTTCCTCTGATGCTTCCCTGTAAACTGGAGAACTGTCTGTATTTCACATAGACAATCAGCACTTCCCTGGCTTTTAACGCCTGCTTAAAGGGAATCTGGTCCATGGTGTACGTCAGGTTGCTCCTGTCAGCCTGCGGATGATGGGAACTGGCCTCCCTGTAACGCCTCTCCGTCTCCAGATTCAGGAAACGCGGATCCGTGGTTGCATGGGGCATACCAACCCAGTTGCACATTTCATCCAGCTTCAGCACCAAATCCCCCACTCCCCTAAACCATATGGGGTCCTTAAGGTAACAGCTGTAAATTTCCCCGCACAGCTCCCCCTCTTCGGTTCCCTGTACACAGACCAGCATGGTGCTGGACCGGTCCGATACCACCAGTTCTTCAATTCGTTTCATGGCCTCTTCGTCCTGTATAATCTCACTGCCCATCTCTTCTTCTCCCTCACTTAAAGTACCTTGGCTTCTATTTACAACAGAATTCCTCTTTTGTTGTAAACAGAAGGATATTGTTTGGAGCTATTATACTACATATTTTTTGTGTTTGCCATAGTAATGTGATTGTCTCATACGTTTTTTGAAATTAAGGCACAATAAATAAGCTGGTTTAAATCAATTTTTTTTCCAGCTTATTTATTGTGCCTATTTTATTTTTCCCTCAGAGGATTCAAAGGATTAAATGGATGGGGAGACAGTAACAATGGGAAAGTTTACAACAAAAGAGGAATTCTGTTGTAATGTTCTATAAGCAGCCCCATTCGTTCCAACTGTCTGACATGATTCTCTCCGCTTTCCATTGTATAGATACGTGTGGTATTGACACTGCTGTGGCCCAGTATGTCTGACAGCCGCAGCAGATCCTTTTCCTGGCTGTAGTATACCCTTGCAAAGAGGTGCCGTAGATTGTGGGGAAATATCTTTTGCGGATTAATTCCTGCCTTTTTTCCGATTTTTTTCATCTCACGCCATATATTGCTGCGGTCCATGGGCTTTCCGCTGCGTGTCACAAAGATGGGGCCGGACTGTACTTTTCTTTTCTCCGCATACTCCTTAAGAAGCCTGCACAGCTGCCGGGTGAGGAAGATAGTCCTGACCTTTCCTTTGCAGTCCACCTGGACAATCTGTTTTTCCACTGCGGTAACCGTAATATAGGAAAGCTCCGATATGCGGATTCCTGTGGAGCACAGGGTCTGGATTAAAAGACATAACCGTTCATTCCCATCTTTTTGCGCGGCCTCAACCAGCTGCAGGTATTCCTCCCGTTTCAGTTCCTTTTGTCCGGAACAAAATACCTGCTGTTTTACTTTTATAAACTTGACCAGACAGTCATTCCATCCCAGATACCGAAAAAATCCATTGACAGCAGCCAGGGCGCCGTTGACCGTCACCGGCGACAGATTTCTCCTAAGTGTTTCCTTCCAGACCATGACCCTCTCTTTGGTAACTGCCGCCCCATCCATAAACTGTTCAAGCTGGTTCAGATAATATCTGTATTTATAGATGGTTCCCTGGCTCATCTCATTATGCTGCAGCCAGAGACAGTATTCTTCAATCGTTTTGCCTGCAATTGCTCGTTTCAACATGTTCATTCCTCCTTGATTGTTTTTGTTTCTTCCTTTGCCGGGAAATATAGAAAAGGAAGCCCGTATAAGGCTTCCTTTTAGCTTGGTTTTTTATTTCGTAAATTATACTTGCATTCCTGTTCTTTACCGTGCAAAAAAATATATAGCATTTTAATGTCAAAAAAACCAAGCAGCGAACTCCCTTTGCAAAGGAAACACGGTAGAAGGAGAATGCCGGACAGATGCCCGGCATATACAAATTGGTAAGGTTCCATATCATAATGCTTTATCTTTCAGATTGGTATATCCGTACGCGTTCACCAGCGCCTCCAGCCTCTTGCACTGCTTGCAGAACAGGCAGTCCCTGTAAGTGAGAAGGTTCCTTTCTCAAAATAAAATAGACGGGAAAGTCCTTTAGGGCTTTCCCGTCATGCTAGGGTCTTCCCCGATAGGTGGGAATATTTTGATTAACACGGGCGGTCCACTGCAGTAGGAGTATGGGCATACAAACAGCCATGTAGAATTTCAGAATCGCAACGGGCTAATACCGGACACTTTTCTGCTAAATATAGTAAGCACTAACCTTTTCTTCCAATATTTTTTAATATTTCTTGATAATGGATTGTCGCGAGCTCACTAGTCTTGCCTTTTTTACAAAAATTAAGCTTTGCAAGTTTTGGCACAACTCTTTCCACAGGGATTTCCCCATTCACAGTTTTATCTTCCAGTGCCTTTAACGCTTCAAGAAAACGTCCGTCCTCCTTCGCGCTGTCATAGAATGACAGAATATACACATAGTAAAACAGATTATACCCCCGAAACGGATATTCAATCTGCATGAACAATGTGCCTATTCCATAGTGGCAGGGACTGATGGGCTTACGGATATTCCAGTGTTCCAACAGAAAATCAACAGCCTTATCTAATCGGGCATCCTTGTTAAAATATGGGGAATAGCGCAGCAAATCCAACACAACCAAAGTGGTATAGGGTGTTGAATATTCGGTCTCTTCGCCCCGGCCAAAGCTATATTTATTACATTTCCAGCCACCGTCTTCCTGTTGGGTATCAAGGAAGTATGCAAACGACTTTTTTATCCTGTCATCATTTGAATATCCCATATGACATAGGGTATTGACAGCTAACGCAGTTTGGCATGGATAAATCCCGCCTGTCGGAGAAGTTTTCACCCGCCCGTCCTCTTTCCAGTTACTGAAGATAAGTCCGGCAGCATTCTTCATCACTTCATCATCAGGCGATACGCCTAATTCCAGTAGATACAATATACTTTCTAAGGTGGTATAAGGTGCGCCTTTTAATAATTTGTGATCGATAGTAGTCCAAAAATCCGCACCATTATCATGTCTGTGTGATAAGATTGTTTCCACATCAGAGATGTATTTTTTCTCAACGCTCATAATATAACCTCACTCCTCATTTTCATAGCTTTCGTATAGCATTTATGCGGTGCAATCACATTTTCATATCCCGCCACTTGGTCTGCGGCGTTATCTGTATCTGCCCTATTGCTGCAAACACTGCTAAGGTCCCCCATGTTTAATCAAGCCTTTCTATGTTGACCGTCGCAATTGCTGATTGACCGGGTTCCCCCGTAATAAGATTTTGAGGAGCTGGTATTAGCATCATAAACCCTGCTTTTCCATATCGCGGTTCATAAGCCTGTGCGTATTCTTCCTCAATCGAAATATGCTGTACCTGACCGGCAATCATAGCCGTAATTCCTGCGCCGCTTAAATCCTGTATATCTTTCAGGGTACATTCCATATTCATAAATGCCTCTTGGATGACTGGCGCTTGAATCGTTTTCGCATTGGTAAGTGTAAAACTTCCTATTGCGAATTCATCTGCTTCTAAATCGTTATGGTTAATCGTAGCTATTAATTTATCATAATAACTTATCGGGAGAAAATTAATGCAGAAGCATTTTTCTCTTTTGATATTTGCATAGGTATGTGTATGCTGGTACAAATTCCCCATAACAGCAAAGAATGCAGTCTTATCTCCGTGAAAGCAGCTCCATGAGTGAAAACAAACATTCGGCTTTCCATTTTCTTTCCATGTAGTTATCGCAAATAAAACTGTAGGTATACCTGCAGTCGTTTCAAAATGCGAAAATAATGCAAACTCCTCTGGATATGAAGGCTTAAAGTATTGCGGAAAATCCTTACCAATCTCTATTTTCATTGTCATCTCCCCCTATTAACTGCTATATTTTTTAATTCTGAGAACTGATACTCCTCTCATCAATTATCTAAAAACCGATATCATATCTTTGTGTCCGTTGTCAATCCATTCGCTAAATGCTTTTCTCAATTTTTGCGCAATTGAAGTGTTATCTTCTTTGCAAAACCATCCCTACATTTGGAATATTATCACCAAGCGCAGCAAGGGCAATTAATGTATCATATCCAAATCTTTCGTCCATTATTTTTTTGGCTTCTTGCGGGAACTTCTTATCCATAGCATATTTCTCCTTAAACTGGCAATGCACTATTTTCTCTTTTCGGGCCTTGCGCAGTTAATTTATCTTTATGCCTCTGTGCACTTACAGCGCAAAGCGCGTCACTTTAGTCAAAAAATTTCCCTTTAAAGAAATTCTTTTTGCCTGTTGGCTTTGCCGTAAGTCTAAACATGACACACCCATCAGGACATACGACAGTTTTACTGTACTTTCCGTCCCCACCGATATTCTCTAAATCTCCACCGCTTCTGACAGCTTCCATAATAGGGAACATAACCATCATGCACTTAGAACAAATGCCATGTCCATCTTGATTGACCGGGCAGCCATACGTGCAAGTGTACTTATCGCCAATCTCTTCTCCATTACGGCAATACCGCTCCGTGTGATCGCCGCGCAAAAATCCAATAACTTCAATTTCCCATTCATATTCCTCATCATACCATTTTTTCATATAATACCTCCAGTTCTATTTCATGTGTACAGTTACAAATATATAAGCTTACCCATAACTTTGTCAAGTCGCGAGCAGGAATGTCCTTTTTACATACCATTCTTCCCTCTTATGAGACTATTATGAAAACTACGTATTCGTCAGCATCGCCAATCCTCCACCGACTGGTCCAGTATGTTCTGAGGCTTGTTATATCCGTGGGAAACAGCAAGGATATCCAGGCCGCCGTACTGTTTTGCGGCAAACGCAACCAATCCCTTTACCTGTTCTTCCACGGACGGGTCGGCTGCATAAGGCAGCGCCTCTCCACCTGCATCACGTATCTCCCCTGCAAGAACCTCCAGCTTTTCCTTGTTCCGTCCGGTGAGCACCACCTTTGCCCCGCACATTGCATAGGCTGCCGCGATAGCTCCTCCCAGGGCGCCGGTGGCGCCGGTGACAATGGCTGTCCTGCCCTCAATGGAAAACATCTTTGCAACATAGTCTTTGTAAAAATCCACCATACTGAATTTCCTCCTTATCATGCTTCCGGGTAGTTGATAATGACCAGCATACGGGCCGGAAGGTTACTTTCATTCTTCAGGTATCTGCCCTCAAAGGGCTTGAATGAAATGGATTCATCCTTGTGAATCACATAGGTGCTCCCCTCATTGTCCTTTACCGTCATTTCCCCCTCTAATACGTAGTAAACTTTTTCCAGAGGATTGTCCTCATAGGCATACTCTGCCCCGCATGTCCGGAAAGAAAACATACCAAAAAGGAGGTACCCACCATGCCAAAAAAATCAAACCGCGGTGTCGAAGTCAATCCCTATCACTACATACTCCAATGTCTGGGCGGGAAATGGAAAATGACTCTTGCCATCCGCCAGATGACGGATAGAGGGATTCCAATTGATGCTGACAATTTTGTAGTGCATCTGTCAGAGAAATACGTGGATTCGCTCAGGGAGTATATCAAGGAGGAAAATTTATTTCAGGCAGCTCAGAGAAAACGCAATACAAAGAATGAATGAGATGGATGGCCGAGGAAGAAAAACAGCGGCTTACCCGGATTGCACAGTAATCCGAACTGCTGAAATCCTCTGCACCGCAGAGAGGAAAATAGAGAAGATAACAGAAGTTGATTTGTAAGGGGATAACAAATGAATTTTATTGATAAAGCATAAGCTGATATGAACGGTTTGGCGAGCATAATAGCCGGTTCCTTGGGTAACAGATATAATCCAATAAAAATTCGGTTCTAATGTAATCAAGGCGGGAAAGCCCTGAAACGGCTTCCCGCCCATATCAAATTTGAGTGCGAAAACCACTGCCCCATCTCTGGGCACCGTGACCACAAGCAAGAAGCTTGGGTTATTCATTAATTACATTGACAGGTTTCCCATTTATGTATGCTTTCAGATTATCGACTGCAATATTCATCAGCCTTTGTCTGGATTCCTTAGAAGCCCAAGAAATATGAGGAGTAATGATACAGTTATTCGCCATAAGTAATGGATTGTCTATCCTGATTGGCTCTGTGGAAACTACATCCACTGCTGCCCCGGCCACCTTACCGCTGTTAAGGGCATCTCTCAAATCTTCTTCCACTATTAATTGCCCCCTAGAGTTGTTTATAATCATCACCCCATCCTTCATCTTAGCAATACTCTCCCTGTTGATTATTCCCTGCGTTTCCGGGAATAATGGACAATGCAGGGAAATGACATCGGAAGCAGCTAGCAACTCATCCATTTCTACATACCGACAGGTTGCGCTCTCTAAAGATTTATTTTTACGCGTATCATAAACAAGAACCTTCATTCCAAGTGCTTGGGCAATTCTTCCTGTTCCTTGTCCAATACGACCAAACCCAATAATTCCCATTGTTTTTCCTGCTAACTCAACCAAAGGATGGTTCCAGAAACACCAATCAGGATTGTTAGTCCAATCCCCATTCTTCACGCACTCTGCATGTTCACCAATATGGTGGCATAATTCCAACAAAAGCGCAATTGCAAACTGTGATACAGCATCCGACCCATAAGTTGGAATATTAGTAACAATCACCCCAGCCTCCTTGGCAGCCTTCACGTCTACTACATTATAACCAGTTGCCAAAACACCAATATATTTCAAATTCCGGCAGGACTCAATAGTTTTTTTTGTAATGGGTGTCTTATTGGTGTAAACCACCTGCGCATCCCCAATGCGCTCCACTATCTCCATCGAGTCTGCGGTGCGGTCATAAACTGTCAGTTTACCCAGCTTCTCAAAGCCATCCCAGCTTAAATCTCCCGGATTCTCTGTATAACCATCCAAAATAACGATTTTCATTCATGTCCTCCTCATTTCTATAAAATATTATCACACTAATTCTGTGCCATAAACAGCATTCTCTATTATTCCCTTAATCTTCAACCAATGCCCATGCGCGGTTGATTGTACGCTTGGTATTTGCCAGAATAATATCACCGTCTTCATCTGGACGAGGTGTTACCTCCATAGAGAGCACATAGGGATTCTGTACATTAAAGAATCCCTCCTGTTTCAATACAGTAAAAAAGTCAACCAACTGCGCCACATCATTTGCACTTTTTGGATAACCAAAGCGCGGATGCATATCGCCATAGGCATCGCTTCCCTTTATTACAACTGCATTTCCAATGTGAAAATGCGTAATATATGGTCTCAACGTCTGTATTACAAATCTGGAGTCCTCATAGGTGGTCGGGAAATGGGACAAATCCACAAGTAGTCCAAAGTTACTATGGGTTGAACGCATATCAGCTGCAAATTTTGCGGCGTAAGGAGCAGGCCCGATAAGCACAGCTTTGTCCATATCATAGTCAAACACCTCAAGCTCTACCATCATCCCTTTTTTTCCTGCATAACTGCAAAGATTACGAGTGGTCTTCAACAACTGTCTATATGCTTCATCCTTGGTTTTCTCATTCCACTTTCCTGCCAAAAAGGCAATTCCCTTAGCTCCCATCTGCTCAGCCTCATCAATGGCTTCAATCAAGGTTAGCTCTGCTTTTAACCTTTCCTCTTCATCCATGTCATTAGGGTTTAACTTTGGGCCTAATATCCTGGGTTGTGCGCCATAACAAACCTTCATGTGGGACTGCTCCAACATCTTTCTGACCTTTTTTCTAGCTGCTTCGTCCTCAATTTTCGTGATCTCGACCGCTGTAAAAAACTCATCTGCGACAAGTGTCTTGATGGAATCCAGCAGCTTGTATTTCATCGGCGGGTGGGTCATCCATTGAATGGTACCTATATAAAAATATTTCTGAATCGGGTCTTTCATCCTGTTCTCTCCTTTTCCATCCTTTTGTTAACACAATAACTTTACGATATGTTTTCTTTCTCGCATAAGCATATGGCGCCCAGGCCTATAAATCCAGCCTCCTTCTGAATCGTCTCCATCTCTTTCTGGTAACTGGCACAAGCCTTTTCCAATCCCTCCGGCTGACCGAAAACAGTATAAATACCAGAAACGAGAATTTCTGCCCCGCGCTTCATACATTCTGCAGAATGCTCACGGTCGATTCCTCCATCTATGGATATCATAAAATGGGTATCCGTCTCTTTCTTTAGTTTCTGCAGTTCATCCAGCCTTTCGAGGGCGTCATGCATAAAAGGTTGTCCGGCAAAACCCGGCTCTACTGTCATGAGCACCACATAGTCCACGAATCGGACAAGAGGCTCCAATAGAGAAATAGGCTGCGAAGGATTGATAACAACCCCCGCTTTCATTCCCGACTGTTGGATGCTGTCAATCAGTCTTCTGGAAAAGCGAGTGCTGTCAATATGAAAGCTCAGGTAATCAGCTCCGTCCTCCCTCATTCTATCCACATAATCCTCAGGGTTTGTTACCATTAGATGAACATCTATCGTCAGGTTTGGGTAACGTTTCCTAACTGCCTGTACAATTGATAGAGGAAAAAATATATTTGGCACATAATGTCCATCCATAATATCTATATGTACAAAATTCACTCCCCCTCTAATCATTCCATCCATCTCCTCGGCCATTGTAAACAGACCGCAGTTGGCAAGCGAGGGGGCATTAATCATCCACTTTTCCCTCCTTCGAATTATACTCCTTAAATTTGACGACTGTCCTTTCTGCCATTCTAGAGAGGTCAACGGCATCAGACATCATATATACTATGTTGTAGCCCTTATCATACAAGATCTGAGCATCTTCTATATCATTGGCTACTGTGCCGAGGAATTTACCAGACGGTATCACTATATTCTCAATCCGTTTGATGGCAGCCTTAAATTCCTTATTATCAAACTGTCCCCTGATTCCCATAGAGGCAGACAAATCCATAGGGCCTATAAAAATACCATCCAGCGCCTCAATCTCCATCATTTCCGGAAGGTTATCAATTCCATCCATGGTTTCAATGGCAATCATCACAATATTCTCGTCGTTTGCCTTTTGCATATACTGTCCTCTGTTCATACCAAACCCACATGCTCTTGGGCTTCCAGCAATGCCCCTGATGCCTAAAGGAGGATATTTGCAGCGCAGAACTGCTTCTCTAGCCTCATCTACTGTCCTTACATAAGGAATGTGAATACCCATGACTCCACAATCACAGATTCTCTTGATTGCAATCAGATCATTCCACGGTGCTCTTGCAAAAGGTACTGTATTCGTTCCCTTCATGGCCTGGCACATACTAAACACTGTCTGGTAATCTACTGGTGAATGCTCAACGTCAATCACCAACACGTCAAAGCCTGCATTTGCCAATATTTCCGCAGATACATTGCTGGCCATGTGAAGCCACGCGGCAGATACCCTTCCCTTCTTCTTTAAAATTTCCTTGACCCTGTTGTAATATAATTCTTCCATGTTACTTTCTCCTTTACAGTTCCAGAAATTCTTTATTTTTTTCAGCCTCATACGCTTTGTAAAGCTGCGTTTGCATGATTCTACTAATCAGCCTCTCATCCAATTCGGAAAACTTTTTTTCAAATGCCTCAGACGCATCTCTTAAGTGTTCAGGTTTTCCTGTTCCGTAAATCACCATATCGACTCCCTCCCGTGACAAAGACCATCTAAGAGCCGCATCAGCTAAATCCGAAATTTGTTCAATGCCCGCTTCCTTCGCCATGTGGAACAACTGCCCTTTCATATATGCCTCTCTTGTAATAACCCCCATCTTTTGAGCCTTGGCAGCCTTCATCACCCTATTTTGAGCCTGATAATCAGCAAAATTAAAGTTGATATAGATTACATCAAAATAACCCGATTGAATCATTCTGAGATAAGTTTCCTCACCGGAAAAGGTGTCGGCACAAGCGAATCGAATCAATCCCTCCTGCTTAAGAACAGATATATTATAACCCAGTTTTTCAAGGTATTCCGGATCATGCTCAAATGCACATTTCATGGGAGCAATATTAAAAAAATCAATAGTCTCTCTCTGAAGAAGCTTTAAGATTCTCTGTGCCTCATTCCTGAGAAGAATCAAATCTGCCATTTTGGTATTATTCTTATCATAGGTATAAACCATACCCTCAGGACGTGTCTGGATTACGACATCATAGGGAGGAGGCAACTGCTTCAAATTACGCCCTAATGCCTCTTTCTCGGAGTCCTGAGTTACATCAAAAAAATTAATTCCCAGTTCGTAGGAGGACTTTAAAATCGCCAGACGGTTTTCCTGACCAAAACCTTCTAAAATCTCTCCTGGAGTCGTGCTACGCTTAAAGTCCTCGTTAAATCCCCTAGATTTTCCATTTTGAAGGTACTCATGGCCGCCCATTCCCAGAATAGAAGCTCTTACACCAGTCCTTCCTAATTCAACATATTTCATTGCTTTTCTCCCTTCCTTATATGATGAGGATATCCTGCATTTTTGAAAAAGTCTGAATACCTCTGTTCAATTATACGTTTTTCACCCTCCGCCACTTCATTCATTGTCATCCTCCGTACATCAACCTAGGCGCCCAAAGTATAATCTCGGGGCAAAGACATAACAAAACCACTTCAGCTATGATGGCAATGAGGAAAGGTATGCTTTCCTTTAAAAATTCAGGCATCGTGCATCCCAGAACACTGCAGACGGTATACATAGCCACTCCAACTGGCGGTGTCAAAATGCCCGTGGTGACAACCGTAGAAACGATAATACCAAAAAATACAGGATCAAATCCAAAGCTCTTTACCATCGGAAGAAGAATTGGCGTCAGAAGAAGTATGACAACAGAGCCTTCCATGAACATCCCAAATAGCAGAAGAGCAATAATGATAATTGCCATAACCACTAATGGCTGTGTTGTAATTCCTGTGATAAAAGCCGTCATTTTCTGTGGAACTTTGTCAAAGGGTATGCCATATCCAAAAATACCTGACATAGAAATCATGAACATGATTGCCCCAACATCCACAACCGCTTCCTTCAAGGTTTCAATCAATCTCTTGAAATTCAGCTTTTTATAGATAAAAAAGCCCACAATAAGCGCATAAACACAGGCAAAAGAGCCAACCTCAGATGGGGTAAACAGACCGAATCGAATTCCGACCAAAAGCAGAATAGGAAAAATCAATGCCCATATAGTGTCTTTAAGAGAATGAATGATATCATGAAAGCCTGCCTTTGATTCTCTGGCCGGCTTAAATCCGCGTAGGCGAGAAGTAACGCCCACTGTCGCCATCAAAATCACAGTCATAAGCAGTCCTGCCACCATACCTGCTGCAAACAGACGTCCAATAGACACCTCCCCCGTGGTTCCATAGAGAATCATTCCAACCCCCGGAGGAATGGTACAGGTAATAAGAGATGTATAGCCAATAACTGCTCCTGTATACCCCTTGGGATAACCCTGCCTCTCCATCTCAGGCCCCAGGATACGGCTCTCCATTGCCGCATCAGCATTAGATGAACCAGAGATGCCGCCCATGAGCGCAGACAGAACCACGCTTACTTGGGCCATGCCTCCTTTCATATGTCCGCAAAGCAGCATGGACAGTTCTATCAGCCTGTCTGTAATTCCTGAAGCATTCATCAGACTCCCTGCAAACACGAACAGAGGCACTGCAAGAAGTGTAATATTCTGAGTCTGGGAAATAGGCAGCTGTACTGCCGTGGTTATTGGCAGTTCCGGATGCTGAAAAAAATAAGTAAAACCGGAGATTGCAATGGAAAATCCAACCGGTACACCCACTACCAGCAAAATCAGGAATGTAATCATTACTATAATCATAAGTTAACCTCCTAATATTATAACAATGTGCCAGACAAGAATATCCGGCACATTATCCTTAATACCTGATTGCCTACAAAAATGTCAGTTCATCCTGGTTTCTGATGGTTCGGACAATCTTGATAATGGTTGTCGCTACCATGGAAAGGCATGATACTGGTACACTTAATGTTACCCAAGTATAGCTAAGAAACGGTATTCCCTGAAATGATCGGTACCAAGTTTTTACAGACTGCAGGAATCCCAGGTAAACCATACTGCATAAGAAGACAAGACAGATTACATAAATTATCAGCTTCATTAATTTCTGAATATCCTGTGGAAGAATCTTAATTATAACATCAACATTAATCAGCTTTCCCTGCCGAAACGCCAAATCCGCCCCCAAGAAGGTACTCCATGAGAAAAGCAGGAGCGCAATGTCTGTTCCCCAGTTGATCGGATGCCCCACTGCACGCATAACAGCCGCAATAAAAATCACAACCACGCTGGTTACCAGACAAATAATTGCAAGCGCCATCTCAACATCACAAAATTTCTTGTAAAACTCCTTCATGTAATCACTTCCCACTCTTTATTTTATGATTTCCTTCCCAAGTTCTTTATAAACAGCCTCCCTTGCTTCATTCAGATTCAGCTTATCATACGCTTCCTGACTAGCCTTTCTGAAAGCTGCAATGTCCATTTGGTCGGCCGGAACATACTCCATACCACTGTTAATCATAGCCTGCTTAGCCGCGTCGGAATCCTTTTGCATCTGTTCGGATACCTCTAAACCTGCATTGTTACATTCATCGGTTAGAATCCTCTGATAATTTTCGGGAAGACTGTTAAACCACTCAGCAGAACATACCATAAAGTTCATCTGATAGATATGCTGGGTCTCAAGAATATACTTTGCCACCTCCTGAATTTTTAAATTATTGGCTGCAATATAAGGAAGTTCACAGCCGTCCACAACCTTTGTCTGTATACCATTGTACATCTCGCCATACGCTAACGAAACTGCTTTGCAACCCAGGGAATCAATACCCGCAACCCAGACAGGAGCGCCTGCGGTACGAATCTGCAGCCCCTTCATCTCGTCAGGATTAGTGGCTTTTTTATTTGCATATATATTTCTGTAACCTTGAACAAACCCAAAAGAGATAACCTTTATATTATGCTCATCCTCCAGCTTCTTCTCCCATTCTGCAATTGTCGGAGAATCCATCAGCTCCTTAACCTCATCCATATTCTCTAAGAAATAGGGGGCAAGCAACACGCTGAACTCATTTACATAGTTTCCAAGTCTCGCTGCATCTGTCTGCCAGCCCACATTGGTCCCCTGTTTCATCTGCTCCAGAATATCCTCCTCAACCCCCAGTTGGGAACTTGGATAAACCTCTATCTGAAGTTTTCCTCCTGTTTTCTTGCTTACTGCCTCAGCCCACTTCAGATATGCTTGGTGGAATGGGTCATTTTCGGTTAATGTGTGACCGAAATTTAACTTATAAAACTGACCATCGTCCTTTGCATCCTCTGCACTATCCCTTTTTGTCTCTTCAATGGCAATCTCAGTTTTCTCGGAATTTACCGGTTTATTTTCCCCTCCGCAGCCTGTCAACAAACTAACTACCATAGAAGCTGCACATAATACTGACATCATCTGACTTTTTTTCATCATAATCCTCCTTATTATATAGTACCGTTTTCCACCTCATTAAATACAACAAAATAATACTACATATTTATACCCAAGTCAATAACTCAGCAACATTATTCCGTTATTTTGTACAAAATATATAAATTTATTTTTATTTATAATTCATTATGCACAATACAAGAAAAAAACTTATAATATTAATTTTGCCTTTAGGATTACATTGCTTCATTTTCCATTTTGTTTTATAATAAAAGTAATATATGCACCAACAGCCGTGCAGCTATCATTTTTCCAGGAGGTAATGAATGTCATACAACCACAACGCTAGTCAAAAGGTAAGTGATTTCATCACTCAGAACATATTGTCTGGTGAATGGAAGTCTGGGGATAAAATCTGGTCCGAGAATGAATTTTGTTCATATCTTGGAGTTAGTCGTATTGCAGTAAGAGATGCCATCGCCAATCTAACCGCTATTTCTGTTCTAAGAAAAGTACGAGGTTCCGGCACCTATGTAGAAATTTTGGACAACGCTTCACTGGAAGGGACCAAATACTTTGCGCTGAATATTGAAGATGTTCTAGAATTAATGGAATTTCGCATTATTATAGAGCCTTACTGTACAGAGCTTTTCACTGAGCGGGCCACCCCAGAGGAAATTCAAGCGCTCGAAGACAGTTATTATAACATGTTAAAGTACCATGATGATGAGAAGAAGGATTACTATTCCAATCAATTCCACCACCTCATTGCTCTGGGCAGTAAAAACAAGTTCATTATCAAAATAATGAATTATTTAAACGAAAATATGCTTGACCACCAAAAGCTTCTCTCAAAGGGCTCCCGCCGACAAAACTATCAAAACGGCGTCACCTACCATTACAAGATACTCCAGGCGATTAAATCAAACGATAAGGAAATGGCTGGTATATACTGTCGTTACCATATTCGCCTTGGTATGGAGTTATATCGTGATGCGCTTGAACGTAAAAAAGATGAAAATATGAAAGGAGAATCCCAATCCGCAGACTCCTAAAGTTTAGACATGAAAACAAAGCAGATAGAAATATCTGCCCGTGAAATGGTATGCGGCATGTGAGGCGGGTTCTGGCGTTTTGCAAACGCCTAAATATTATTGAACCCGCAAAATGCAATACACTGCCACAGTTGGCTTGAGCTTTTTTCAAGACTCTATAATATTTATTTTGCCAATTTATCGATCATTGCAATAATTCTGCCCGCGCAGCTTCGGATTTCTCTTTCCGAATGCAATCCTTTTTCATATGCATCCCGAATATCTGCATCATCATTTGTATTTCCCGGCATAATAATGTCGTTTCCGGCAGCTGCGCATTTCCACGGCTCACTTCCATCCTCCGGAACTGTTGTATTCCAATCAGACATGATTGTGCCTCCCCTCCCCCCATTCTTCACGGACAACAACGGTACACAAGTCCCGACTGTTTGCTGCGTGTACACCATTTATCAAATTATAAGATGTCATGATTGACACCGGTGCACTTTTCTTCACAGCAATTTCAAACCCTCGGAAATAAATCTCTCGTAGGGCCCGCTCTGAAACACAAGCATCTACACCCATTCGATTATCTTCCTGGTTATTACATGCAAAATGTTTAGTCGTCACTCCAGAGAATGCAAATACCTTTGACTCTGAACCCATTGTTTTGTTCCAGTCATCGTTCCACTGACCTTTTACAGTCTTATTGAAGTACTGTGCATCCAGCCATTCTTTGGAATCTTTGATCCAGTCTACAATCTGCTCATAAGCTCCAAACCTCATAAGACCGGTTCAGAGGAACAAAATATCTTGCTTCTGAATGAATCCCTTTATAATCCGCCAGCATTCTTGGATATAACTGCGCCGTACTCCGGAGAACCCAGATAATTCGCCCAGGGAGCAGGGGTATCCGGTCTCGTTATTACATATTCTTTTTTCTCTTCATCAAAATGACCAAACTTCATTGCTCCAATCTCCTTCTAGCTTAATTCGACAGTAATTGTATGTAGCCCGAACTAACGTAATAATATTACCTGCCACTATTCGATATATATATCATTTTCATGCCATTTGCTACGTTTTTATGCTCTGTTTTTATTCTGCCAGGGTACGCAGACAGTACGAAAGCCCCGGTCATAACCTGACATGACCGGAGCTCCTTCCATACTGCTTATTTGTTTTCCTTCAATACCTGGACTGCCTTCTGAAGCTGGTTGTCTTCCTCCGGCTTCACCACGGCCTGGGTTTTAAGTTCCTCGTTCAGCTCCACTTCCACATCCGGCTCAATTCCCTTTCCGTGCAGGTCAAAACCGCTGGGTGTATAATAGTGGGCTGTGGTAATCTTGATGGCGGAACCGTCTCCCAGAGGAATCAGGTTCTGTACAATTCCCTTTCCGTAGCTGGTGGTTCCCACCACGGTAGCCCAGTCATAATCCTTCAGGGCTCCCGTAAACACCTCGGAAGCGCTGGCTGAGTCTCCATTGACCAGGATGGCGATGGGTATTTTCAGCTCATGGCCGTCTGAGGCGGTGTATACATCACCCTTTTCGTTTTTGTCTGCCGTGTAAACAATCAGGGTCTTGCCCTTCCCCTTTTTATACCGGTCCAAATCGTCGGGGAGAATATAATCCACCATCTTAACAGCGCTGTCCAGGACTCCGCCGGGATTACTCCTCAGGTCGATGATTAAGCCTTCCATGCCATCCTTTTGAAGCTCATCCACTGCCTGTTCAAACTGCTCCACTGTAATCACGTCAAATTCCGACACTGTAATCCGGCCGATTTTATCGTCCAGCATGCTGTACTCCACGGTGGGCACCTCGATTTTGCGCCGGGTAACGGACATATCCACATACTCGTCCTTGTCCGCCCTGTATACCGTGATAGCCACGTCCGTGCCTTCTTCGCCCTTGATGTAATTGTTCACCAGCACATCAAGGCTTTCGGAAGCCACCAGGGTATCGCCCACCTTATATATAATGTCCCCTGGCTGCATCCCTGCCTCCAGGGCCGGGGAACCCTCGAACACCTTCACGATGGTGCATAGCCCCGTGGTTCTGTTCTGGCTTAACATGGCTCCGATACCGGAGTAGGTTCCCTTTGTGCTGTCATTGATGGAACGGAAATCCTCCTCCGTGTAATACGTGGAATAAGGGTCATCCAGACCGGCCAGCATCCCTCTGTAAATAAAATCCTCCACATTGCCGGCGTCCTCGTCGTACAGGAAGTGAAGATCTATGATTTGCTGAATCATGGACATTTTGGCCGTAACCCGGTCAAAATCCACACCCTCTTTATGGCTGCTTCCGTCTGTGATTCCCGGTCTCTTACCCTCTATGGCCACGCTGGGCTGACGGCTCATGACCCTCTTGCCGAAGATATAGATACCGGCCGACATCCCCACCACAATCAATCCTATGAAGGCGGTTACAAGGGCTCCCACCAAAGCCCCGGACCAGAACCGGTTCTTTCCCGCCCCATTGCGATTCCCGTCCTGAGGCCCCGGCCCGTTGTCCCTGTAGGGACCATCCGGCTGCCCGCCCATATTATGTTCCTGTCTGTCAAATTCACGATTTTCCAATTTACGTCTCCTATCTGTCCGTTCCTTCTATCCTATGATGGGTCACGGGCTTACATAACTTCGGGGATTCACATAGGTCCCCCCTGAGCGGATTCCAAAATGCAGGTGGGAACCGGTGGAATAACCGGTGGAACCTACCTTTGCAATCACCTGGCCTTTTGCCACCTTTTCCCCCACGCCCACCAGCAGCTTGGAGCAGTGCATGTAGACTGTGCTCACTCCGCCCCCGTGGTCAAGCATAATATAATTGCCCGCCGAATAGCTGTATGTAGATATCACAACCTCACCATCAGCCGCAGCTATGATATCCGCTCCTGTGCTGGCGCTGATATCAATTCCCTTATGGTTGCTTGATGCCCCTTCTGTTGGAGACTCCCTGTCTCCAAAATTAGAGGTAATCCTGCTGCTGGACGGACAGGGCCACTTAAAACTAATATTCCCCAAATTCGATACGGTATACGTCTTGCCGGCTGCTTCCGCCTTTTTCCTGGCCTCTTCTTCCCTCCGCTTCATCTCGGCCTCGATTCGTTTCATCTGTTCTTCCTGGGCTTTGATATCTGCATTGTACTGGTCCAGTTCATCCTGGGCCATGGCAATCTTTGAATTATATGAGTCCAGCTCCTTCTGCTTGGAATCCATCAGCTTCTGCATGGAAGCCTGTTTTGCCTGGGTGGATTCCTGAAGCACCAGAAGCTCGCCATGCTCCTTTTCAAGGTTCTGTTCCCTGGAAGCCACCTGTTCCTTTGCAGAAGCATAGGCTGTCAGCATTTTCCTGTCGTATTCCGCAATCTGGCTCACGTATTCCGCGCGGTTCAGCAGTTCCGATATGCTGCCGGACTCCATGACCATATCGAGCAGATTGTTCTGACCGTTCTCATACATATACTTGATGCGCAGCTTCATGCTGTCATACTGATGCTCCTCCTCGCGTTTGGCCGACTCTAACTGTATCTGCGCCTGATCTATTTCCTCTTCCTTCAGGGTGATCCGGTTTCCCAGCTGTTCCAGCTCCTCTGCCAGGGAGGACAGACTGCCGTCCAGCTTCTTTACATAAGCTGCCGTATCTGCCTTTAATCCCTCCAGCTGGCTCAGGGTGCTCTCCACTTTCTTCTTTTCCTCTTCCAGGGCAGATACCTGCTTCTTGGCATCCTCTATCTCCACACTGGTGGCGTAGGCTGCAAATGCCGCCGTACCGCCTATCAAAAGACCGCCTGACAGCGCTGCCGCGCAAATCCAATGTCTCATCCTCATTCACATCCTCCTTCCCTATACCTTCAAGTGACGGTGGATGGTAAAATAACTGACGAAAAAACCAATGCCCGCACCCAGGCACCCGGCTGCGGCCGCCATATAGGGGAATATATCTCCCAGGGGTATGGGTTCAAACATGCCTGCCAGCATCTGATAGTGCTCACCGATATAGATGACTGCCTTCTGATAAAGCACATACATGCCGGCCAGAGGCACTGCCGCCCCCAAAGCGCCAAGGAGCACACCCTCCACCACAAAGGGCGCACGAATCATATAGTTGGTGGCGCCGATTAAGCGCATGATCTCATTTTCCCTCCTGCGGAAGGCCGCGGCCACGGAAATGGTATTGCTAATCAGGAAAACCGCCACAGCCAGCAGTACGCAGATAATCACGGCCGACATGGCCCCCACCATCTTTCCCGCGCTGGTCAGCCCGGCCACGGCCGTACTGGAATAGCGCACCTTTCTCACGCCTTCCATGCCCTCCAGACGCTCCACGATTTTATCCTGTTCCTCAATATCATTAAGAAATATCTCATAGGAGGCGGAACCGGACAGCGGGTTGTCATCTGCAAATCCCTCTGCCAGCTCCTCCATCCCCTCAAAATACTCTGTCTTAAAGTTCTCCCACGCCTGAGCAGCGGATATATACCGCGCCTCCCGCACCTCTTCCCAGCCCCGGATAACATCGCCGGCAGCCAGAATCTGGTCCTCCGCCATATCCTCATCAAAAAATACAGTGATTCCCACGGTTGTCTCTGCTGTCTTTGCCACATTCTGCACATTGGCTATCAGGGCGAAAAAAAGACAGAATAAAAAAATACATGCAGAAATAGTCGCTATCGATGCCAGCGAAAACAAAATATTTCTGCATATATTAATGATGCCCTGTTTCAGGCAATACCAAAATGTACTGATTCTCATTGCTGTTCATTTGCCTTTCCGGCGGAAAAAGCATGCCCGTAAGCTCTCCAAAGCCCCTGGGGCAACGCCCTAATAATATCCGCCCACATCACTGATAACCGACCCCCGTTCCATGGTAATGATCCGCTTGTTCATCTCATCCACCATTTCCTGACTGTGCGTAACCACAATCACAGTAGTCCCCCTCTGGTTGATTTCCTCCAGAAGTCTCATGATTTCATGGGTATTAAAGCTGTCCAGGTTACCGGTGGGCTCGTCTGCAAGGAGCACCTCAGGGTCATTGATCAAGGCCCTGGCAATGGCCACTCTCTGCTGCTCGCCTCCGGACAGCTGTCTGGGGTAGGCTTTGTACTTGGACGACAGCCCCACCAGCCTGAGCATCTCCGGCACTGTCTCCCGGATTACCCTGGCCGGCACCCCGATTACCCTCTGGGCAAATGCAACGTTCTCAAACACAGTGCGGTCCTTCAGGAGTCTGAAATCCTGAAAGACCACGCCTAATCTTCTGCGGTATTTGGGAATATACCTTCCCGGCATCCTTCCCAGGTCCATATCGTTCACCACAATACGTCCCTTTGTGGGTTCCAGCTCCTTGAGGAGCAGCTTCATCAGCGTACTCTTGCCGGAACCGCTTCTTCCTACGATGAACACGAACTCACCGTCATTAATGGTAAGGGATACATCCTTAATGGCCCTGTTCCCTGTCTCGTAGGTCTTGCTCACATTGCTAATCTCTATCATCCACCGACTCCGGCCTAATAATCCAGGCTTTCCATATACTTCATATACTTGGCAACCATCAGGGCAATCTTAAAGGTGATGGCGTCCTCAAAGATGCGCAGGTCCAGTCCAGTGCTCTTCTGAAGCTTATCCAGACGGTATACAAGGGTATTCCTGTGAATATAAAGCTGTCTGGAGGTCTCGGACACATTCAGGCTGTTCTCAAAGAACTTGTTGATGGTAGCCAGTGTCTCCTCGTCGAACTCGTCCGGAGACTTGCCGTCAAATACCTCGCGGATAAACATCTTGCACAGCGGAATAGGCAGCTGATAAATCAGACGTCCGATACCCAGGTTGTTGTAAGCGATGACGTTCTTATTGGCGTAGAAAATCTTGCCTACATCCAGCGCCATCTTGGCTTCCTTGTAGGAACGTGAGACTTCCTTGATGTCATTGATAATGGTGCCGTATGCCACCCGCACCTTTGTCATGGCCTCGGTGTTAAGCATGTCCAATACGGTGTTGGCTGTTTTGTCCAGCTCCCCGTAGGTCTCTCCCTGACGCACTTCCTTTACCAGAATAATGTTCTTCTCATCCACAGCCGTAATGAAATCCTTTGTCTTGGACGCGAACAGGCTTCTCACTGTCTCCAGCGCATTGATATCCTTTTCGTTGTGAGTCTCGATGATGTAGACCACGCGCTTTACATCCGTGTCAATGTGGAGCTTCTTTGCCCTGTTGTAAATGTCTACCAGCAGCAGGTTGTCGAGAAGCAGGTTCTTGATAAAGTTGTCCTTATCAAAACGCTCCTTATATGCTACCAGCAGGTTCTGAATCTGGAATGCGGCCAGTTTGCCAACCATATATACATCATCGCTGGCCCCCTTTGCTAAGAGGATGTATTCCAGCTGGTGCTCATCAAACACCTTGAAGAACTGGTATCCCTGGATAACCTGGCTGTCCGCCGGTGAATCCACGAAAACCAGAACCGAGCTCTCGGAGTCTTCCGCATCGGTAAATGTAGAAGCCAGCACTTTTCCCTCTGTATCACATATACCCAAATCAATTCTCGTAATTGCTTTTAATCCATCCAGTGTGGTTTGAAGTATCTGATTTGAAATCATTCTATACTCTCCTTTTCAAACGTATTCGGAGTAACTAATAACCCTATTTTCATATTTTAATGCAAAATCACAAAAAAAGCAAGAGAGTTGTATACTCTCCTGCTTCTTTTTACCTTAATTTTCGCTTACGGTTCTTTTGTATTAGTTAAGAACAACCAGTTCCGTATCCTTGTCGAAAATGTGAATCTTCTCTAAATCCATAGCCAGCTTGATGGTATCGCCGGGCCTTGCGGTGGTACGCGGATTTACCTTAGCGACAAAGCTTGCGTCCTCAATATCAAAGTATAACAGGACCTCGGAGCCTAACATCTCGTATACGCGGACAGTAGCCTCAAATACGCTCTTTGGAGACATAGCCAGGTAGGATTCCTCGTCGTGAAGGTCCTCTGGACGGATGCCCAGGGTAACTACCTTTCCTATGTATCCTGCGTCCTCTAACTTCTTGGACTTAGCCTCTGAAAGTGCTACGGTGCGTCCGCCGAAGCTTAAGGTTGTCAGAGCGCCGTCCTTGCCAACGGTTGCGTCTATCATGTTCATCTGGGGAGCTCCGATGAATCCCGCCACAAACTTGTTGCATGGCTTGTCATACAGATTCTGTGGGTTATCCACCTGCTGGATGATGCCGTCCTTCATAACAACGATCCTGGTACCCAGTGTCATGGCCTCGGTCTGGTCATGGGTAACGTAGATAATGGTGGTCTCCAGTCTCTGGTGAAGCTTGGAAATCTCAACACGCATCTGACCTCTCAGCTTTGCATCCAGGTTGGACAGCGGCTCGTCCATCAAGAATACCTTGGGGCTGCGGACAATGGCACGTCCCATGGCAACACGCTGTCTCTGGCCGCCGGAAAGAGCCTTCGGCTTACGGTCCAGCAGATGCTCCAGGTCGAGAATCTTGGCTGCGTCATGCACTTTCTTGTCAATCTCATCCTTTGGTGTTTTTCTCAGCTTCAGTCCGAACGCCATGTTGTCATATACGGACATATGTGGATACAGAGCATAGTTCTGGAATACCATGGCGATATCTCTGTCCTTTGGTTCAACGTCATTTACCAGCTTATCGTCGATGTAGAGCTCACCGGATGAGATGTCTTCCAGACCGGCAATCATACGAAGGGTTGTGGACTTACCGCATCCTGAAGGACCTACGAAAATGATAAATTCCTTATCGGCGATTTCAAGATTGAAATCCTTAACTGCTACAAATCCATTTGGATATTTCTTTGTTACGTTCTTCAGTGATAAACTAGCCATTCTGTCTTTTCCTCCTAAATAATACGCTTAACACATATGTGTTTTATCCTCTTTTGTAACTGCTCTTATAATACATTAAACCCCCTGGGGAATCCATATCGCAATTCCACAAAATCAAAATTGGGGTTTTAGCTAATTTGTATACGAGGAAAAAAAAATGTCCTAAATCACAAAGTATTCCAATATTTGCCGCTAACTTTTTGTTAATTATGTTAATCAACTGCGTTTTTCCAAAAAATATCGGCAAAAGCCACAAAATTCAGGGCTTAATATTCGATAAATCCTTCACCAAATACCTCTCTGGCATCGCTTACGATAACAAAAGCGCTGCTGTCAAACTCCGCCACAATCTCCTTTAACCGCACAATTTCCTTTTTTGAAACCACACAGAACAGCATCCTCTTCTCCTGATCCGAGTACATGCCCCTGGCCTTAATGCTGGTCACTCCCCTTCCCATCTGTTCCATAATGGCCTCAGCAATCTCCCTGTAATGCTCGGAGATAATATAAGCCTGTTTGGAGAACTTAAGTCCCTCTATCAGGCCGTCTGTAACCTTAGCCACACAGAAGATAGCAATGAGGGCGTAAAGAGCGGTCCTGATGCCGAACACGGAGGCGCCCGCCACCACAATCAGGCTGTCCAGCACCTGCATGATCTGGGCCAGGGTATAGTGCTTGAGACGCTTCTGGATCAGAGCCGCCAGCAGATCCGTACCTCCTGTGGTGCAGCTGGTCAGAAACACCAGGCCGGTTCCCACGCCGCTTATGATTCCCCCGAATAAGGCTGACAGAAAGAGGTCGCTTCCCAGATAGGACGCTTCCGGCAGAACATACAGGGAAACCGAGAGCATGACCGTGGCAAAGAGGGTGCGCTTGATAAACCGCCAGCCGCAGAAAAAGAATCCGGCCGCAAATAACGGAATGTTCAGCACGGTATTGGTCAGCCACAGAGGAACAGACCACAGCTCCTTGGCAATGATGGCCACGCCCGACACACCGCCTGTAACCATGCTCACAGGGTCGTAAATATTCTTGATTGCTAAGCCAATCAGGAATGTCCCTGCCACAATCATGGCATAATCCACCGCCGGATTCCTCTTCTTCATGTCTCCCCGTCCTTTCCCCAATCCATGTCCCCATGTACCGGAGCCGGCCCGCGCTGTCTGCAGCCACACACACTTCATCCCTCCGGCACATTTTACGCTATACTAAAGTATGTGCCTTCCCTATCCATTCCATACGCTTATACGCGCTCAATGGTCTTATCCGTAATACGAATCTTACCTTCCTTTAAAAGCCTGCCCACGGCCCGCTTAAAGGCATTTTTGCTCATGCTGAACTCACGCATGATAACCTCCGGCTTTGCCTTGTCATTAAAGGGAAGCACACCGTCGAATTGGTCCATGACCTTTAATACCTTCTCTGCGTCAGTACCCATCTGCACATAGGATTTCTCCCTGACGCACAAATCCAGTTTTCCGTCCTCCCGCACCCTTGTAACCCTGGCCTGGACTGTATCGCCCTCCCTGAACCTGCCGTAAAGCTCCTTTTTGGGAATGAGTCCGTAATATTTGTGGTCAACCGCCACAAAGGCCCCGATGGTTTCATTGATTTCATAGACGGTGCCCGTGACCCAGTCCTCTGCCTTATAAGGAGACTGGTTGCTCATATGGGAATAGACGCGCATGGTAGCTGCCAGGCGTCTGCTCTTGTCCACATACAGAGTGACAAGGCACTGCTCCCCTTTTCTCACCGGGTGGGTCTGCTCCTTAAACGGAAGGAGCAGGTCCTTCTCCAGTCCCATATCCAGAAAAGCCCCGATTTTGGACACATCCTTGACCTCCAGCTTCGCTGTCTCGCCCACCTGCAGTTTTGGCTTTCCCGTGGTGGCAATCAGGCGGTCCGATGAGTCTTTATAGATGAACACCTCCACCTTGTCCCCAATCCCGGCTCCCTCCGGAACCTGCCTCTTTGGGAGAAGAACAGCCGCCTCATCCCCCTCCTTCTCAGCCAGATACACTCCGAATTCTTTTTTCCTTATTATTTCAAGCTCCTGCACTTTTCCTAATTCAATCATCTCAATCTTCCTCCTGTCCTTTTGTCATCAGCCATACCACAGCGCAGGTTTCTCCTGTGCTGCCCTCAAGGACCACTGTCCACTCCCGGCAGTCCTTTCCCCGGGCCATGCTTACCCGCGGAGTCAGGACATCTCCCAATACAGCCGCCTTTTTGTAATCCGCCCGTAACTCCTTTATCACAAGCCCCTCCGGTATGGCCTCCCTGGCCATCTCCACATACTGGGCATTATTCACATGGTGGTTTGTGTCAATGTGGTGTCTGGCAACCACGATAGGTTCACCTGCCTCGCAGTCTCCCGGCACAGGTATCTTCCTGGGACAGGGGCTTAATACCAGTCTCGGCTCCGGCTCGCCGTAAGGCGCCGTGTCCCCGGGCTGCACCCGGATCGGGACGTTCTTATCCGTATCGTAGAGGAACCACAGGGATTCAGCCCTGACCACATCCGTCCCCTCCTCATCCCGCAGAACGAAGTTCCGGTAGCCGTATATGCCCTTTGAGGCACAATGCCATGTTCCCACCGTCAGCCTCTCCCCCAGCCTGGGATACCGGTCTATCATAATCTGCCAGGATGACAAAAGCCACGCCTTATGGCTGGCCTCCAGATAACCCACTCCCACACCGCAGTCCTCTGACTGGAATGTACTGCAGTCCTGCATGTAATTGATGATGCCTGAAACCGACAGGCACCCTCCTTCGTCCGTTTCGCTGTAACGGACCCTGCTGTTAAATGTATACATATCAACCTCATTCTCCCGGGACCGGGACGCGGCTTTTGCTGCCGGCGCTTCCATGTCCCGCCCCGGTATTATGCCATTCATTGTATCATAAATTCCCTTGGGTATACAAGCAAAATCCCACAGACTTTCATCTGTGGGATTAATAACTGGGCTACAAGGATTCGAACCTTGAAATGACGGAGTCAGAGTCCGTTGCCTTACCGTTTGGCGATAGCCCATTATTCAGTTTATCCGCAGCGCCCTGCCCTGACTGTTTGTCCTGATTAGCGGCTGCGGAATTTATTATACCCATATTGTGGCATTTAGTCAAGGACTTTTTTTGATTTTTTTAATTTTACCTTACGGGCAGGCATCCTCTGCGTCCGAGTAGTCAGGAATCCACCCTTCCAGCGGATTGGATACCTTCTCGATAAAGAAATGGAAAATTACATCCATCCGTCTATACAGGCGGAAAACAGCAGGGAGGCCGGAAGAAACGTCAGGACAAAGGCAAGGCTGGTGATGGGCGATGTGCCCAGTCCGGCTTTTGTAATCAGGCTGATGCCCAGCGCGCTGAATATGACGCCTGCAATAAACATGCTGTAACGCTTCAATTTATCTGAGTTTTTCACGTGCTTACACCTCAATAAATTTTTTAGGTTTTTCTGTGCTTTCTCACCAAGGTAAGATGGGCGTACATGGTTACCGCCGCACTAAATCCCAACTGTACATAATACGCAATACCTCTGGACAATACCATGGCCGGCAATAGCAGATCCCCGTAAAAAATAGGGTCGAAAATAGTCAGGAACAGATGCTCGCTGATTCCCATGCCCCCCGGGAGAGGCAGCATATCAGCGGACACGGAAATCGTTGACTGGAGAAGCACCAGGGTAAGCATGGCAGTCCCCTTTAGCTCAAAGGCCCTGTATACAAAATATGTCACTGAAAACAATGCCAGCCGCTGGCAGAAGGTGAGGAACAGCACCCCCAGCAGCACATGCTTGTGCTGGCGCAGGAAGGCAGCCGTGTCATTATAGTGCTCCATGGTAAGGAGCAGGCGCTCTGTCCTGGAGGTTTTCTTTTTAAGGAAATGGAAATGTTCCAGAAGTCCCAGAAGCCGCATTACCATGTCCCTGGCAAGGGAGGTGTGGAAAGCCAGAATCAGCAGGGCGGCGCAGAACACCACATTAAGTCCCAGCCCCAGATAGTAGACAGGCATGACCTCGTACAGGTAACGGTTTAAAAAGCCCTGGCCGAATATGGCCAGCAGACAGCCAATCACCACCAGCACGGATTTGTATGTAATGGTTACCACCATAAGCACCACCGTGGCCACAGGCACCGGTATCATGTTCTTCCTCATATAGTAGACCTGGGCCGGCTGTCCTCCCCCTGCCGAAGGCGTGATGCAGCTGAAGAAGAAACCCACGGAGGAATACAGAAAGCAGGTCCTTCTCTTTGTCTTTATGCCCAGGGTGCCGAACAGATAGTGCAGGATGGCAGACTCCGTCCATATGAAAAAGATAACGCAGCCAACTCCCATAAACAGATATACGGGAGATGCCTCGGATATAGTGTCCGCTATATCGCTTAAATCCCTGCCTGAAAATACACTGTAAATGGTCAGAACAAATACTGTAAGAAGGAATATCCCATTGAGCAGATTCTTCTTTTTATCAGACATGTCTTCCCCCTCTCTCCATCGTCTGCTGTTTTTTCGTATCCGCGGCTCCATGTCTTTGCAGCTTTACGTTCTCGCGGCTCCGCGGCTTCCTGCCTCCATGGATATCCGGACCTCCAGGTTCCCTCCCCGCAGGGTTCCCGGTCCGAAAGCAGAAATATAACAAAAAATCCCGTCAGGCAAAACGCCTACGGGACCAAGATTTAACAAACTGGGCTACAAGGATTCGAACCTTGAAAATGACGGAGTCAGAGTCCGTTGCCTTACCGTTTGGCGATAGCCCATCAACACAACGAGATGTATTATATAATATAGTCAGCATTTCGTCAAGTACTTTTTTCATTTTTTATCCAATTTTCCGATTAGACTTTTTTGTTTTTTACCGATACCACAATTCATGGCCGTTTTTACCCTTTTTCCATCCCTACCCCGTTGTCTCACCGGGAACATCTGAGCAGCTCCTGAAGCTTTTTCATGGATCGGTTATACTTGGACAGTACCGTGGCCAACGGCATCTGGAGAGCCTCCGCCACTTCCCGGTGCTTCATGCCTGCGGCTGCGTGAAGGAGCACAATCTGACGCTCCTCGCGGCTGATTCGGCCCAGGGCGTCAAGCAGCACCTTGCGGTCCGCAGCCTGTTCCAGGGGAGCGCAATACTCCCCCTCCTCATTCTCAGCCAGGTCCTCCAGTGCCACATCCGCCTTCATCTTCTGCTCCCTGAACCGCATGTAGCAAAGGTTCCTGGCTATGGTGAACACCCATGCCAGAGGCTTGCCCTGGGGAACATAGGAACCTGCCTTGGTCCATACGGTAAGGTAAGTGTCCTGCATTACATCCTCGGCCTCCTCCGGATTCCTGGTTAAGGACAGGATAAAGCTGTACACAGGCCTGGCCGTGTCCTGGTAAAAGAGGTGGAACGCCTCCATATCCCCATCTCCCATGGCCTCTATCATCTCTTCCTGCGACATCCAGCGTCCCCCTTCCAGGACCAGCCCGGCGCCCATATCAAGCTTACTCCCGGCTTTCAGAGATAAAGCTGTTTTCCATGGTTATGACGCAGCAGCAGCGCCTGTCTTTTTTCGCCACGTCCTCAGTGATCCTTGCTTTCAGTTTACCCAGAACCGATGGCTTATATTCCCTGGGAACCACCAAATCAAAAATCAGGTTGATGCGCTCCGCGCCATCCACCATCCTGAAGTCGTGAAACGTAAGCCTGCTGTCTATGCTGTCCAGGACAGATGTCACTAACTCCTTAAACTCCACCACCCTCTCGTCGTGGGTCTCCACCGGGTCCATGTGGATGACCAGCAGAATTCCCATCCGCCTCATGGCCTCCCTCTCAATGTGGTCAATGATTTCATGTGTACGTTCCACGTCGCAGTCATTTGGCACCTCTGCATGAATGGATGCCATGCTTCGCGAAGGACCATAATTATGTACAATCAAATCATGACTGCCCACAATTCCGTCAAAGCTCTCCACAAAGCTTGTTATTTTGTCATAAATCTCAGGGTCAATGGCTTCCCCGATCAGAGGTGCCAGGGTATCCTTGGCTATGTTCACGCCTGCAATCATGACCACCACAGAAACGATGAGTCCCACGATACCGTCCACATTCAGTCCCAGTGCCCCATAGATTCCGATGGAGCATATGGTAGCCGAGGTGGTGGCCACATCGCCCAGAGCATCTGCCGAGGTGGCCAGCATCACTTTGGAATTAATACGTTTTCCCAGCTTTTTATTAAAACAGGAAAGCCACAGCTTAATGCCCACAGACATTAAAAGTATGAGTATGGATATCCATCGGAAGCTCATATCCTCAGGATGCAGCACCTTGCCAAAGGAGGTCTTGAACAGGGAAAATCCCACCTGTATGACCAGAAATGCCACGATAAAGGCCGCAATATATTCTATCCTTCCGTGACCAAAGGGATGGTCGTCATCCGCTGGTTTTTCCGCCATCTTGACACCCACAAATCCAATAATGGATGAGGCTGCATCCGACAGATTATTGAACGCATCTGCCATAACAGATATACTGTGCACCAGGATGCCGATACAAAGCTTGGATACAAAAAGAAGCAAATTGCAGCCGATTCCCACCATGCTGGCCAGGGTTCCATAAGCCGTCCTTATCCGTACATCCTCCACATTGTCATAATTTCTTACAAATCTTCTCACTAAAAATTCAGTCATATCAAATCACCATACTCCACATTTTCCAGGAATAACCCTTCAGGCGGGGCGGTAAAACCAGCCACAGAGCGTTCCCTGGCCTCCAGGATGCGGGCCATTTCCTCCGGCTTTCGCTTGCCCACTCCCACCTCTATAAGGGTGCCTGATAAAATCCGTACCATCTGCTGCAAGAAACCATTGCCCGTAAAGGATATATGGATTCTGCTTCCCATCTGTTCAAAGCAGATGGATTCAATGGTGCGGACTGTTGGTTTCTTCATTTTCTTATTGCCGCAGAAGCTTTTATAATCATGAGTTCCCGTGAGGATTGCCGCTGCCTGTTCCATCTTCTCCACATCCAGTTTCTGCCCTAAGCCATAATAATAATGGCGCTCAAACACATTCTTTTTTGAAGCTGTCTCTATCTGGTAGCGGTATGTTTTTTTCACCGCGTTCAACCGGCTGTGAAACCGCTCCGGCATCACGCATGCCCTTGTAACGGCAATATCCTCCGGCAGGTACCGGTTCATATAATCCAGAATCTCATCCGGTCCCATCCTCTTCACCAGATGGAAGTTAGCTACCTGGCCTTCTGCGTGGACACCTGCATCTGTCCGGCCTGAACCGTGGACCTCCACCGGACTGCCTTCCAGCTTTTCCAGAACCGCCTCCAGCTTGCCCTGGATGGTTCTGTCTGTATTTCCCTGCTTCTGCCAGCCGTCGTATCTGGTGCCGTCATAGGACAGCCACACTCCTATATTCATTCTCTGCCTCCCTGTCTTACCGTTCTCTTCTTCCGCAGGCAGCACATCACACCCGCGGCGATCGCCATCCCCACGGCTGCCCCGCTCATATCCAGCCACACATCGCTTATCTGGCCTGACCGCCCCGCTACAAAGATCTGGATGGTCTCATCTACAAAAGGAACCATAAAAATCAGCATCAGAGCGTCTCTGTTACATATTCTATGTCTTCCGTATAACCCGTACGCCCTGGCCGTCAATCCACCCAGCACAGCATACTCCGCAAAATGGGCTGTTTTCCTGATGATGTGCTCCGTCAGCCACAGATGCTCCCAGCCCAGGGATTCCATGGCTCCCCGGACCTTCTCCAGAAGGAAACCGCTTTCCTGGGAAGAGATGGAGGCCGGTGTCAGTGAATTGCCGTATATGAAGCATATATAGACCAGTATCACCACATGCCACCGGTTCAATGCTGGCCTGTTCCTGTTCTCTGGCATTTACCGTTTCCCTTCTTCCAAAAGAACGCCGCTTTCCCTGACAGCCCTTATGGTCTTATTGAGCATTTTCTCATCCTGAACCAAAGCCAGGCGCACATATCCCTCGCCGGAGGGACCAAAAGCGCTGCCGGGCGTGACCATGACACCGGCCCGCTCTACCAGTTCCATGACAAACGCCTCAGAGGTGGTATAATGCTCCGGAATGGCGGCCCACACAAACATGGTGGCCACCGGCCGCTCCATCTTCCACCCAATGGATGTAAACCCGTCGCACATAATATTCCTGCGAGTCTCATATGCCTGTCTTGTGGCCTGCACACAGGACTGGTCACCTGTAACCGCCGCAATGGCGGCAGCCTGCACAGGAAGGAACATACCGTAATCCATGTTGGATTTAAGCAGCTTCAGACGCGACACCACCTGGGAATTGCCCAGGCAGAATCCGATTCTGGCTCCGGCAAGTCCGTATGTCTTAGACAGGGAATTAAATTCCACGCCTATTTCCTTTGCCCCCGGAAACCGCAGGAAGCTTCCGCATTCCCTTCCGTCGAACACCAGGTCGCTGTAGGCATTGTCGTGAAGCACAATAATATCATATTTCCTGGCAAAGTCTATGAGTTCCTCATAAAATGAATCCGGCGCCATGGCTGTGGTTGGATTATTGGGATAGGACACCACCATAAGCTTGGCCTTCCTGGCCACGTCCTCAGGTATCTCGTCCAGGCGGATGATATACCCATTTTCCTTTCTCTGGGGCATGTAGTGAAGTCTGGCGCCTGCAATCTGAGGTCCGTCGCCAAATACAGGATAACAGGGGTCTGGCACAAGCACCACGTCCCCTTCGTCCACAATGGACAGCGCGATATGGGCCAGCCCCTCCTGGGAGCCCAGCAGGGAACATATCTCTGTTTCAGAGTCCAGTTCCACCCCATACCGGATATTGTACCATCCTCTGACTGCCTCCAGAAGTTCCTTTCTGTCGCTGATGGCATACACATAATTAGAGGGCTCTGCCGCTGCCCTGCACAATGCCTCCATAATGTGGGGCGCAGGCGGTATGTTGGGAGCTCCTATGCTGAGATCAATGACCTCCTCTCCCTTTGCAGTCTTTTCCTTTTTAATTTCAGCCAGCTTTGAAAAGATTCCCTCTCCAAACCGGTCCATCCTTTTTGCAAATTCCATATTATTCATCCTTCCTCTCCGTATATCTGCAACTGTATATTCCTTACAGTCCATATCCAGCTCCCAACTGCCGGCCGCCGGATTCCTAAAAACCCATCAGACAGACGATGACTGTCAAAAAAACAGCCGGCAGCAGATTTCCTATCTTAATCTTGCTTCCGAGAACTCAACAGCCGTTTGGGAAGCCCGCCTTTCAACAAAAGCCCTACTCTGCATCCGGCCAGTATGCCCGCCACGTTCACAATCGTACCGAATCCCGCCATATCACTTATCCTGCCTGTTCCTTGCTCATTTCGCCTATTATAGTATAATTTTCCAGATATGACAAGGGTCCGGTACCATGAATGATTGATTCACCACAAAACGGCGGAAGTCCCCGCCAGAGGATTTCCGCCGTAATCAAATATTTCATGCCAATCTACATAAGCATGGCTTTCACCTGCTCCCCTGCCCTTAACCCGCCGCTTCCTGCCGGGATATCTACCAGACAGTTACAACCGGCCATGCCGGATAACATACCCGAAGAATGGCGTCCCTCAGGCAGCCATACCTTTCCGTCCTCTATCTTCCCCCTCACCAGTCGCCTGGTAGGAGAAGACTTGGGAAACGGGCTTTCCAGGATTCCAAGCAGAATCTCCGGTTTCCACCGCGATCTTCCGCGCATCCGTTCCAGGACCGGCCTCACCAGTACCTCAAATGTGGCTGCCGCCGCAAAGGGATTTCCGGACAGGCAGAAAACGGGCTTGTCCTCCACTATCATTGCCAGCATGGGCGACCCCGGCTTTACGTTAATTCCGTGAAACAACACATCCGCTCCAAGGACTTCTGCCACATAAGGCATACAGTCCCGTACCCCCACCGATACACCGCCGCTGGTAATCAGGGCATCACATTCCGTCAATCGCTTTCTGATTTCCCGCGCCAGCTGCGCGGTATTATCTCCTCCCCGGCCGAGAAGCAGGGGCTTCATTCCCAGCTCCTTTATCCTGGCTGCAAGAAAAGGTCCGTTGCTGTCATAAATCTTTCCCGGCTCCAGAGGAGTTCCCACAGGCAACAGCTCATCTCCCGTGGCCATGATACCTGCCACAGGCACGGAATATACCGGTATGGACTCAATTCCCTGGCTTGAGAGAATTCCTATGTGGGAAGAACGTATCGACCTTCCCTTTTCCATAAGCAGGGCTCCTCTGCATGTATCCTCACCCTTTTTACAATAATTTCCATAAGCTGTGACGGATTGGTATATCTCAACAGATTCACTTCCCTCGTCAGTCCTCTCCTGCATGATAACGCCGTCCGCTCCCTCCGGTATTGGGGCGCCTGTCATAATTCTGGCAGCCTCCCCCGGCCCTATCTTTAATTTAGGATACATACCGGCGCAGATATGCTCGATTACATTCAGCCTTACAGGATTCGCCTCTGATGCTCCTGCCGTATCCTGGCTTCTGACCGCGTAACCATCCAATGGGGACCGCGGAAAAGGGGGCTGGTCCATGACTGCATATATATGTTCGGCACACACTCTCCCCAACGCCTCTGTTACCCATACCGTTTCCGTCTTTTCTTTCATCTTAATCTTACTAAGGCGCTCCTGGGCCTCCTCCAACATGATTGGATTCCTCTTTCTCATCTGCTATCTCTCCCATGTCAAATTATAAGCAAAAAAGCCGGGAACCCTGATAAATCAAGGCCCAGCCAATAAAACGAAACAATAAAACAAAAAAGCGCGAGACGGGATTCGAACCCGCGGCCCCCACCTTGGCAAGGTGGTGCTCCACCCCTGAGCCACTCGCGCATTTAGTACATATACATTTATAATCATGATACGTACCCTCAAAACCGCATATTGAATTCCGATTGCTTCACAAACCACTTTTTCCCTTAACCTTTTTGGATAAGCCCTCGACCGATTAGTATTAGTCAGCT
>ENA-UOJP01000679-UOJP01000679.1-human-gut-metagenome-genome-assembly--contig:-C102-NODE-679-length-57500-cov-7.626390_pt1 | contig 57500 bp, 34 predicted proteins | sample MGYA00242353_ERZ723900 | MGnify/ENA metagenome assembly ERZ723900 | reverse complement strand
TTCGCATGGATAAATTGGCGTATTTTCAAGGGTTTCCGGGGCTTTAATAACACCCGACAACACCTCTCGGAAGGTGGTGAAATTTCAAGGGGCTAATCCGTATTTCCCTTGAAATTCCGCGATTTTAACAGCTTTCTGACAGTTTTTTGGCCTTTTTCCATGCGTTCTGTTCCATCAGAGATGCTTTTTGCTACATCATCCCCGCCAGAACAATGCTCGCTGCAATCCCTCCGGCCGTGGCAATCAGGGCGCCTGCCAGCGTCCATCTCGTCTTTCGGATCCCTGCCGTCATGAAATAGACGCTCATGGTATAAAAGACCGTCTCTGTGCATCCCATCATGATGGAGACCATGTTCCCGGTGAGGGAGTCAGGCCCGTACTGCTTAAAAATGTCTAGAATCAGCCCAGTCGCAGCAGAGCTGGACACAAGCCGCACCAGCATGACCGGCACAAGCGGCGTCGGGATATGGAGCCGCGCAGCCGGCGCTTTTAGGATCTCTGCCGCGGTCTCCAAAAGCCCGGATGCCCTGAGAATCCCCACAGCCGCCATGAGTCCGATTAACGTGGGCAGAATTCCCGCCACGGTCTTCATCCCTTCTGCTGCCCCTTTCAGGAAATCGTCGAACACCGGCTTGCCGGACAGAAGCCCGAACCCGACAATATAAAAAATAACCAGCGGAACCATAAATTCTGACAAAAAGATCAATACATCCATAATTTCTCCGGCCAGAACTTCTTATTTCATTGTATTCCTCTCCGAAATCAGATATACTGATGAATCATAGACATAGAAGGAGGCTTCCATGAGCGTACTTTTTATTGAATATCCGCCCTGTTCCACCTGCCAGAAGGCAAAAAAGTGGCTGACTGCCCACAATGTAGAGTTTACCTCCCGCCATATTAAGGAGCAGAACCCTACGGCCGAAGAACTGACTGCATGGATCGCCGAAAGCGGCCTGCCCGTCAAGAAATTTTTCAATACAAGCGGGCTTCTCTACAAATCCATGGCCTTAAAGGACAAGCTTCCGTCCATGACCCAGGAGGAGCAGATTGCGCTGCTCGCCACAGACGGCATGCTGGTAAAGCGCCCCCTTATAATCGGGGACGGCTTTATCCTTGTGGGTTTTAAGGAGAAGGAGTGGGAGGAAAGACTCGGTTAACGCCGGGTCTTTCCTGCGTTTTAAGGTTCCTGCTTCTTTCCCGATGCAAAGAACAAAAATACGGCGAAGGCCAATGCCGCAAGGGCCGCCAGGCTGATGCTCACCACGGTCATGTGGCGCAGGATCCATGCTCCGACCTCGTCAAAAAAGGCCGCAATGCCTGTCCGCTCCTGTACCGTGTCCTGCTGTGAGACGGTTTCCTGGCTCTTCGGCGTCTTTTCTATTTTGACTGCTGCTTCCGTTTCCTCCGGGCTTTCTTCTTCTGGAGCTTCTGTCTCCTCCTCTCTCGGCACATAAGTACAGGCGTAGTAAAACCCCTGAATCGGCGGAAGCCCGGCCTCCCCTTCATAGACGGCTTCCACATCCCGCACCAGCTTTTCCCCTCTGGCAGACGCGTCCCGGCAGAGCACGCCGGCATTTTCATAGGGCTCTCCCGCCCATTCCACAGAATAGATCCGATAATGGGTTCCCGGAAGTCCCAGATAGGCTAAAAATGCATCCCCATAATCGGAAAGATCGGCATCTCCCGGTATTTCCGCATCCCCCAAAAGATAGCTGTCTGCCCCGTAATCCTGAAGCGTGACGGGAAACGAGAAATCGTCAGACCAGCGTTCCCCCTTTTCGATCACCTCCGTCCGTTCAATGATGCATTCCACAAGCTGTCCCGTGTCCTCATCTGTCACCTGGAATCTGGCAGTGTCCGGCGGTTCTTCGCCTGCCTCCAGGACATAGGGGATACTCCCGGACACATGGCGGCTCCGCCCGTCTTTCACAGCAGCCTTTCGTTCATAGGAATAGAGCCGGTACCACTTTCCGTCAAACTCCTTTTCCTGCTCCGGTTTCGGCGCTGTCTCTTCGATATAAACCGGGCTTTCATAGAGCAATTCTTCGCCGCTCCCTGTCCCGGGCCCGGCGCCTAAAAGCGCCAGGGCCGGGAACAGGATGAAAAAAGCCATAAACCGCCTCCCTTTCATTTCCTCTCACCCCGCTTTCTTTTCTGTACCGCCAGGAATACCAGCCCCGCAGCACTTAGAATCATAATAATTTCATAGAGTTCTGTCCTGCCATCATCCCCGGTTTTCGGAATTTTTCTCCTGTAAACCGGTGTATCGCCAAAGGTGATCTCCCCGATTCCTTTCCAGCCCCGGGAATATCTGGCCGAGATCGTCCCCTGACGCGGCACCGGCTGGTTTTCCTTCGGCCTGGGCGGTTCCTCCGGCTCATCTTCGTCCGGCACATCTTTTTTGGGCAGCCGGAAGTTTTTCATATCGAGCCAGAGCGGCTCCCCGTCTTCCGGCACTGTAAACCGGATATCGTCTCCTTTCTCATATCCCTCCGGAGCCTTTATCTCCTTTAAAAGATACGTTTTCCCTGCGTCAAGGTTCCCTTCTAAGAGCCGGGGCGTAACGTCCGTCACCCATTCACAGACAAGATTCCCGTTTTCTTCCTCAAGCCGCAGAACGGCGCCGGACAGCAGCTCACCTGTATTTCCGTCTGTCTTTTTCACATACACCTCCGTCTTTTTGTCTTCCATGAAAACCCGGTCAATCTGCCCGTCCATGGAAACCTGGAACTCCACTTCCTCGGAATAGGCGTACCCGGACGGCGGTGCCGTCTCTGTGAGGCGGTATTTCTTTCCGGCCTCTAAAACAGCCGTGAGCCTGTGAGGCGTATCCCCGGAAATCCACTGGTCGATGACGTTCCCGGCGGCATCGCTTAGAACAAGATGGGCTCCGGGAAGCTCGGCTCCGTCTGCGATATCGGTTTTTGTGATCTCCACCTGAGTCGGACGATCCGACATCTCTACCTTCTGGATGCTGCCGTCTGTCTCCACCGTAAACGTGACTGCTTCCGCATAGGCGTATCCCGACGGCGGCGCCGTCTCTTCCAGGACATACGTCTCCCCTGCCAGAAGTTTTCCACAAAGGACATGCGGTTTTTCCCCAGATATCCACCGCTCCACCACGTTTCCTGTGGAATCTTTCAGCACCATGGACGCGCCGGGAAGTTCCTCTCCCGTTGTGACATCGGCTTTTGTGATTTCCACATGGGTCGGGCGGTCTGACATTTTCACCTTCTGGATGCTGCCGTCTGACTCCACCGTAAACGTGACTGCTTCCGCATAGGCGTATCCCGACGGCGGCGCCGTCTCCTCCAGCGTGTAGGTCTCGCCTGCCAGAAGCGTTCCGCGAAGAACATGCGGTTCTTCCCCGGACACCCATTGATCCACGATCCTGCCGGAAGAATCCTTTAGGATCATCCCGGCGCCCGGCAGTTCATCGCCGTCTGTCAGGTCGGCCTTCGTGATTTCCACATGGGTGGCCTTATCTTTTATTTCAACCTTCATCCGGATGCCGTTCTCATCCAGCCAGAAACGAAGCCGCCCTGTGGTCTGCGCTTCCTCTCTGTCTCCCGTCCGGAACACGGTTGCCTCTTCCAAGACATAGCTCTTTCCGGCTTCAAAAATCCGGCCGGCCGGTTCTTCCTCTGCTCTGTTTTTCACAGTATGGGACACCTCGCCGGGACGCAGGCTCCAGGAATCCAGGATGCGGCCGTCTTTCTCCATGAGGGTAAGCCTCGTCTCCTTAAGCCTCCTGTCCGCCAGCCAGTATCCGCCTGCGGCGCCGTCGGCCCGGAAGGTTTCGCTTCCTATGGGCGCAGTGCTCCCGTCCGAATAGACAGCCCTCTCCTTTAAGGTATAAAGCTCTCCGTCGGAAAGCTCTGACTCTGCAAACGTCCTGCCGCTCCCGTTTCCGTGCCAGGTACAGACCTCCGTCCCGTTCTTATATAAAGAAGAGACTGTCCGAAGCCCCGCCCGTCCCGTTACGGTCAGTGCTGTGATCTCACCGCTTTCCTCTTTCACAAGCCTCACCATCTGGAATTCTGATGAGAGAACCTCCAGAGACTTTCCGTCCGCCGATACAAAAAACAGCATGGGTTCTGCCTTCCCATAGCCTTCCGGCGCCGTAATTTCCTCGAGCACATACGTCTGCCCGGCTTTCAGGCCTCTTATGACCTTCGGCCCTCCGGAAGAAACCCACACGGCGGCTGGCGGCTCCTGCTTTACAAAGCTTCCATCCTCCAGCCTGGCTTCATAAACCGCAAGGACAGCGCCTTCCACGAAAAAGCCCTCATGGAAATCTGTCTTAGAAAACCAGAGTTCGGTTTTCCTGTTTTCTGCCTCCAGTTCATATGCAATCACCGTCTCCTGCCGGTTCCCGTCAAAGGAAAACTGCCATTCCTCAGACATTCTCTCATATCCGTCCGGCGCAAGCACCTCCCTGACGCGGTACTGATACGGGACGACTGCCCCGTCCTTTAAGGAACCGACCGGGAGCAGCTCCGACCTGGCGCTGCCGTCGAAATCTGTGACAAGGAAAAACGTCTCCCCTGTCTCCAAATTCGTCACTTCAAATTCCGCCCCGGACAACGGGATTTTCGTTCCTTCTTCCTTCTTTTTAAGCTCCAGAATCCCTTCCGCCATCTGGTTCTCTGCTTTCACGACAGCCGCACTGTCCGCCGTCACTTCCATCCGTTTCGGCTCCATAAGAGAAAAATAATCCGGCGCCGAGGCCTCGGCCAGGTAATAAGTTCCATAAGGCAGGCCTTTAAGCTTATGGGGCCTTAAGCTTCCAATTCCATAGCCATCAGGCACCTTCCCTTCGGCGGCATCGTCCGCCGTGAACCGTCCCTCAGAGCCTGAAATCCACCTGTCAATCTCATAGGTCGCTTCCGCCGAAAAGCTTCCGTCAGCCGCCGCACGGTATAGGACAAGTTCGGCTCCGATGATCTGGTTCCCGTCCTCGTCGGTCTTATCAATCCATAGCTCTTTCGGCACATTTTCCAGCTCATACCGCCATACGGCCGCCGTTTCGCCGGCCTGCACCAGCTTCGGCCTGGCTGCCTGGTACCCCTCCGGCGTCTTTGTCTCCGCCAGGACGTAATAGCCTGCCGGGATCCGGTCAATCCTGTGGATGCCAGAGGCCGTGTCGTAGCTTATCATGCCGGATTCCGTCTTCCGAAAACGGAAGCGGTACTCAAAGTCCGGCATGCCGTCTTCACTGGCCCGGTTCACGGTGATACGGACAGCGTCTTCCTGATCCATTTCCCAGAGCTGCGTCACAGTTTCCCCGCCCGCCGTGCTGTGGGTTTCTAAAAGCTTTGCGCTGTGCTCTGTCAGACCTTTATCGTCTTCCATGAACCAGGAGAAGGCATCGAAGCCGTCCCCGTATTCCAGAAAATGCTTTTCATATTCCAGAGAGAAACCAGACCTAGTTTTTCCCCTAAAAAGGGCTGCAATCCGGCCTGTCCAGCCCTTTTCCGGAACCTCACACGACTCCAGATACCGTGACACGTCCGCCGTCTCCCACTCATCCATGGGATGACTGCTGTCATAGACCGGCTCGCCGTCCTCAAAAACCGGCAGCCCGTCCGGCCCCACCACGGCAGGATATAAGGCGAGGCCTGCCGTCTTGCCCGCCGAAAGCGGCACCTTCTTCCCATTTTCGTCGGTTTCATATTTGAAAATTTCCAGCTTCGTGTGGTCGTTCCTTAACAGGAACGTCTGGAGCTCTTCTGTCTCCCTGACCGTAATTCCCATGGACGCCCTCACATATCCGGAAGGCGCAGAAAGCTCTTCCAGGATGTAATCGCCAGCCGGGATTCCCTCAAAATATTGTGCCGTGCCGCCGGTTGTCCATCTGGCCGTGACTTTTACGGGACGATTGTCCTCCGGAGACTCGGTGTACCAGACGGCAGGTGCCGTCTCAGCCTTTTTTAAATACCATCCGTCCGGATGCGCCTCATAATCCGATGACGGCACCCGCTCGGCCCGGTAAAGCGCAAGCTCGGCTCCAGGAACCTGCTTATAGGTATAATCCCCCTTTCCTTCCACGGAGACAGAAATTCCCTCTTTTGGCACATCCATAGGGATGATCTCCGTCTCATAGTCCTCCGGCGCATCCATCTTGATAATTTCAATCTTGATTTTCTCATCTGTCATGGACGCTGTCTGGACTTCGCCTGTCTCCTCCACCGTCACGGCCACGGGCATGGCTCTCACGTATCCGTCCGGTGCAGAAAGCTCTTCCATCATATAGGTTCCCGGCATGACCCGCTTAAGCATGTCTGCCTGACCTGCCGTGGTTTCTGTCTCCGCCGGATCGTTGGGCGCCTTTTCCCCTGTCGTCCATATATTAGGGATCACAAACGCTTCCCCTCTCCTGTGCCAGAGCGGGAAGTCGTCCGTCGGGTCTTGCGGATTCCCGATTTCCGTCATCTCTTCCGCCTTTAGCTGGCGGTACGCCGCATCATTGTAAAAGCTCAGAAGATCGTCATAGCGATAGCGCACAAAATCCCCGTCCCTGTCATAAACGGCCTCTCCCTTCTGATAGGTTTCGCCGCTCACCAGGTAATACTCCGCCAGGCCGTACCGGTCATACACCGGCTCCAGACGCTTTTCAAGTTCTCCGTCCCGGACGCTCCCGGTTATGTACGCCTGCGCCGTATCCGCATGAACCTCCGCCGGCCGTCCCGTAAGAATTTTATCCCGCGAGATCACCGTGCCGTCGTCCCGTCTGGAAACCGTGACCGGCCAGGCATATTTCTTTCCGTTTTCTTCTGCATAAGCAAGCCCCGTATATCCGTCCACAAGGGCATCCCGCCGGCCGCTTCCATCCAGATGATAGATGGTTATGGTTTCCGGCACTCTGGAAAATCCCTTTGCGCTGCCGTCATAGACAAGCCCGTCAAAACCGCTTCCGGAAAGCTCAAACGCCGGAATCCCGTTTTTCAGCGCATAAATGGAACTGGTATCCGAGCCAATCCGCATCGTCTTCCCATTTTCATCATAGCCAGACAGGCTGCCGTCCCCGTTTTCTTCTATTACTTTAAGCCCGCCTACGTCATAAAACAGAACCGGCGTATCGCCCCTGTAAACCGTCTCATACGTCCACGTCCCGTCTTCCTTTTTTACCAGCTCCGTCTTTTCTCCTGCATATCCCTCCTTTAAAATGATGGAGCTTACGTTTCCGTTCCGATCCCTGGTCACTTCAGCGCCCTCAAACGAGAAGTCGCCGCTGTCCCCGGAGGGCAGAAGCTCTATGGCTTCATAGAGCGCCATGACAGCCCCGGGAACATACCTGTTTTCATCCTTTGCCGTCTCAAGCTCCTTCGTGACATAGCCGTACCCGGAAAATACCTGCTGTTCATTGTAAACCAGCTCTACCGCCTCCCCGGCATCCTTCCTGCTTTCCAGATATTCTAACGTCCCCTTGAACCATCCATATCCCAGATAGGCGCCTGAGCTGTTGAAAGCCAGGTCTAAGTTTTGAAGGCCATACTTTCCGGAAAGCTCCGCCAAAGTCCCTTCCACACGGCCGGATATTTTCATTTTCCTTGTGATATCCGAGGTCTTAAGCTTGGAGACCTGGAGCCGGACTGCCGTATCCGAGACGAAAATCCGCGCAGCTTCTCCCGCACTCTCCGGTTTGTTTCCCTGTGCACCGTCTTTAAGCCGCAGGGAATAGAGGGCGGCAGCAGCCTTTTTCGTTCCGCCGTCCGGATAGTAGGAAATCTCATCCGAATATATCTCCACCGGTACCGGAAGGCTTCGCGCGTACCCACCTGGCGCCTTAATCTCCGCCAGGACGTAGACGCCGGCTCCCACCGGCTCCGGGGTCAGGAAGCTTCCTGTAATCTGAAGCCCATCTGTCTGCCCGTCCCCTTCTTCCTTTTTCATGGCTCCGTCCCGCACCGTCGAAAGCGCCTCCCAGCCGCCCGTCAAAAGTCCGTCCTCATCACGGAATACAATGCACTCCTTTTCCCGGCAGACCGGCGTCCCGGCCGGAACTGTCCCATAGCAGGTGGCTCCCGGCGCTTCCTTGGAATCCCAATCCCTCGCCATGGGAACGATGTTTTCCGCACCCATGGCCTCCAGAAACAGCCGTGTTCCCATGATGACCGTCGGCCTTTCATACCGCCTGACCGTTCCGTCTCCGTCCGGGGAGTCATCCCGTTCCGCCGCATACAGGGCGAAAATGGCGCCGTCGTTGAGAATCGGCTCGCCTGTCTCTGCATCCAGCTTTTCCACCCTCAGCCTGACCGAATAGAAACGGTTTCGGAATTTTCGGTATGCGTATCCGGCAAAGGAACTGCTGCCGTCCTGGTTCTGAGTGCTGTCCGCCTCCTCATCTTCCGGCTCCGTCATGCTCCACGGGATAAGCATCGGCGCAAACTTCCCGTCATAAGCCGTCCGGACGCCGGTCATGGTCTTTACATTGTCCTTCCAATACAGTCCTGCCGCATTTTCCCCGCTGGTCTTCCCGCCCAAAAACGGGACACCGGATTCCAGGCCGCCGTCTTCACTGACGGATTGATAATGATAATATTTTGCCACCGCCGGATTTCCGTAAGGTTCGTAATGACCGGCCGTCTGATCCCGGTCGAGGCCGTATCGGTAAACCTCAAAATCCCCGTCGCTGTTATGGCCGTAAACAACAGAAGCTTCCGCAGTTTCCTCGTTAAAGCGGATCAGGTACTTTGCCGCCAGATCGTTTGGCAGATCAGCCGCCCGGTATTGGTAATACGCACTTTCCTCCTCCGGCGTCTTCCATGCGCCTTCCGATCCATTCTCATAGCTTACCGGCACCGACAGTTCCTTCGGCGTGTCAACGGCATAGTGCTTATTGGCAAAATCTCCCCATTCCGGGTTCCAGGGCTGCTGTTCCACAAGGACATAATCTCCGTATGGAAGTGCCTTAGAAATCCCGTAGGTGTATAACGGATCCCCGTCTTCTAAAAAGGCGGTATCCGCGGCCAGCGTCGCCATCTCCCGGTCGATGCCGCCGTCTGGGGCACTGTCCCACAAGATAGAATAAATCTCGTTCAGATCATAGCGGAAAAACGGCTTCAGGTACTCCTCTGCCCGTAAGATGGCTGCGTAAAGTGCCGTGTCATAAAGCTCGTCCGTATAACGGACTTCCCCGTCTTTTGCCAGGAATCCGCCGTCTCCGTCCTCTTTTAAAAGCCGCGCCGCTTCTTCCTCCAAGTACCAATCAATAGCAAACTGCCGGACGGCATCTGACCGCTTCGCATTTTCCCTCGCTTCCTCAGACGTATTGATTTCGTTGGCCTCTCCCGTGAGCCGGTTTTCTGCAAACGGCTTAAACGAGCTGGTTAAGAGCCCTTCCGTATTGTCCCATTTGTCCCGGTCAGCCGTCTCGACGGCATCGAAAAACTTTTCATAGTGATACGTCCGGATCTCCCGCATGCCGTCAGCCCCGTCTTCCATGGGAACCGTTATGGTCTCCAGGAGTCTGGTATATTCCGGCCCCGTTTCCGTATAGAGCTTTTGAACCAGCTCCGGGAAATTTTCCCGGTACTGGCCGATGTTCACAGGCGTCCCGTCCCGATCCACCCAGACAATATCCCCGTCCCGGTTCCGGTAAAGCCGTTCCAGATTGGATTTTAAATAAATCCGGAAACGGAAATTCGGCATCGCGCGGGCGGCCGTCCGTTCCAGGAAGCCGCCGAAATCCGAGGTAAACGCATCCTCGTGAATCTGGTAGCTGTTATTTTCGTATGTGCGCTCCTCTCCCGTTTCAATATCCTTTACCACCTTGACCTTCTGGCGGATGGGCCGCTCTAAAACCTGAACCGGCAAAAGCTTTGTATCCCCGTCCTCGCTCACTTTGTTCTGGCCGCGGTATAAAAGATTCTTCGGCACGATATACGTGTCGTCCGCATCTTCTCCCAGAGCCGCTGTCACAGACACCGATGCGCCGCCAAACAGCATCTGGTAACGGACATACCCCAGTTCTTCTCCTGCCTCAAAGCCGGACACATTCGCCTCGCCCAGAGCTTCGATATCGGCCTCGGTGAGCGTCACTTTTTTCTGTTCCGTGACGGCGAGGAATGACAGCGTAAGGCTTTTCTCCTTATCCGAAAACGGCTTTCCCCATGCATCTGTGCCGTTCGTCTCCACATGAACCGTATAAGTCCCTGTTTTTTCATCATAGACAGCAGGCAGCTCCACATCTTTCTGCACCGTTTCCTTTTCCGTCGTAATTTCGACTTTTTCCGTCAGTTCCGTAAGCGGGACGCGGTATCCGCTTTCCGGGATTCCTTCCATGTAGTCGATGATTTCTTCTCCCTTTTTGTGGTACACCATCACGGTATGATAAATTTTCTCAAGCCGTCCGGCGCCGTTGTCCTGGAGAGCCGGGCGTATGATGGCATCGACATAATACCGCTTGGACGAACCGCTTCCAAAGGAGTACTTCCGCTCCAGTTCATAGGAAAATTCACCGTCTTCCTCACATTTCTGGTAGACATACCGCATGGTTTCCGGATTCTCAAAGCCCACGTAAACCGCATCGGCTTCCAGGCTGTCTTCGCCGGTCTTTGCCGTAAAAAACCGTTTTCCGGAAAACGACAGGATTCCGGCATACAAAAAGATCCGGTAGCCGTCCTCCGTTTTCTCAATTCCGTCAAGACCGCCGAAGCTCCATTCTGGATGTTCCCGGTACCAATCTATCACGGCCGCAGCCAGATCTGCCGCAGCCGCATTTTCCGGCACTTTTTCAAGGTTTAAAACAGCGATCCCCTCGCCGTACACGGTTCTTGACGCCGTCTCTCCCGCAAGCCCGGCCTGCCCGTAATGGTCGGTTTCTCCTTTCTTCACGCCGCGGCTGAAAGAGCCCTTCGTCTCCGTAGAATACGTTCCGTCCGCCGTTTTCGGCGTGTCATATCCGTATTTTCTTAACACCTCCTCGATGTTTGCTTTCATGAGAAGAAACAGGCTGTCCGTCTCTTCGGTGATATCATGCGCTGACAAAAGCTCCTGAAAGCCGCTTTCCTGCCAGAAATCCACAGCATCTAATGCCATGTTTCCTGCCATCGGGACGCGCTCCAGCCGCATCACCTGTTCCTCCAGCCGCGTCACGACCTTCTGTCCCGTCACTGCGCCTGTACTATCGTAAACAGGTTCGTACCGCAAATCACTTTCATCGCTTTCCGCCCGTTTCCACACAATCTCGCCGTTTCCGTCCCTCACAATGGTTTCCTCAAACCCGGTGATATGCGGCCCTGTCACCATCTCTTCGCCGGAATCCTCACGGTAAAATCTCGTTCCCTTCGGGAATCCGGAAATCAAGAGGTCATAGCCCTCCGTTCCGGAGGAAGTCACCGTAAACGAAAGCTGGTCGTAGCCGTTTCCGCTCCCGTCTTCGCCTTCCATGGACGCCGACAGCTCTGGCAAAGACAAAACGGCCATGCCGTTGGAAGAAAGAATGGAATCCGGCGTCTCAAAACCGGTTCCCCGGTTCGTATCTGCCCTTGTGATACCGTTTACGGAAAGCTCGAAGCCCTCTGACCTGGAAAGCTCTTTGACATAGTATTTTCCAAGAAGCAGCGGCCGCCCAATCCATGGATTCCCGTTTAAAGCCTCGTTGTCCTGATATGTTAAACCGCCTGTCCCATCCGGCGAATATCCGTCCCTTTCCGCCTGGAATCCCTCTGACTGATAGAGGTTTCCCGGCCAGCCGCCGTTTTGGACAATCATTCCTTTCTCATAATCATAGGAAGAACCGGGCGCTTCCGTAAACACTAGGAAGTCTGCGTTTCCCTCCCGGTCTGTGGCGGCCACAGCCGCCAGATCGCCGCGCCTGTACACAACTCCCGTATTCTTTACGGTTCCGTCCTCCATGACCTGTGAATCCGGGTGCAGAATATCTTCCGCGACAAAAAGCCCGTACACAGCCCCTTCCAGCGTCGCATCGCCTTCGGTATCTCCATAAGAGGAATATTCCTCTGACTCCTTTCGGTAGAGCTCCAGATCCCGCTTATTGATATGGATCCTGCCTTCCGTCCTGTGGTCGTAAACGCGCCAGGAATCGCCGCAGTCATCGGCCCCGCTGCAATGGGAAAACCGATCCTCTTCCCGGCTTTCCAGATGGCTGATCCCGTCTGCCCCGGCGGACTCCAGATAGGATGCAAACGACTCCGTCCCCTCTTTCCCGGACTCCCATTCGTCGTCAGAAACCATGGCCGATATTCCGGCCTTTCCTGCCCGCAAAGCCGTTATTTTTCTGGCCGAAGCGCCTGTGCCGGAAGCCGGATTCCCGTCCGAAACCGCCCATGCGTCCGAAGCCGTCGCTGCATTCGAGGCGGTCGCCGTCTTTTTCACTGCCGCATTGGAGGCAGTCGATTTCGTCCCGACTGACACTGCATCTGAATCCGTCGTCTTTCGCTCCGTTTCCAGAAGAAGCTTCATCAGGTTGACCGAATACTCCCGCATAAGCTCCAGCTCTTTCTCCTGCGGCATGACTGCCAATTTTTCCCGCCAGGACATATCCATGGCCTCCGGTTCTCCGGCATAAAGGCTCCGAAACGCGGCATCGTCGAAAGAGCTGGCTCTGCCCCCGTTTCCGCCGTACCAGACGTTTTCGCTGATATCCTGACTGTATCCGTTTCCAAACCGGCTTTCTGCACCAGCCTGAGAGGAATTTGTCGTGATAATCTCCACCGGCACATCCTCGGGATGCAGCCCATGGAGAACATATCCCACGGCCGCCTGGATTTCCTTCCATGTATAGCTGAATTCCAGGTTAATGAAATTCTCATATGTCTCCTCACAGTCCGCCTGACAGCCGGATTTCTCAAAGGCCGTCTCCTTCGTCACATCCATTTCCCCGAAGCTTTCCGTCTCGCCGCTCTCGGCGGCTGCCGCAATTTTCTCATACATGGACTCGTCGGCCATCCAGTGAAAATGTGTATCCGTATCTTCCATTTCAGCCTCGCAGGCCTCCACAAGCCGGAGCCATTCGGCCGCAGCCGCCCGGTTGGCATCTTCCGCCGCCTGGATATCCGCCTCATTTGTAACCTGCCCCGTCACAGGATCCGCGGCTGCCTCCGGGATCTCGGCCCACTTCGGCGCAGGATGGCCGTTGCAGTAGGTCTTTTCGTATTCATATTCCCGGTGATCCGTATGTACAATGGTTCCGTCCCCGTCTGTCACTGCATCCGAAAAGATCCGGAACCCGTCCCAGGGTGAAAAGCTTAGGTTTTCTTCTGCCAGGCTGCCGTCCCTCTGGCTGTCCCCGATTTTTCCCCGGTCATCGAACCGCTCATAAAGGTAAAACTGGCTCCCTTTGATGGGCATGCCGGTCTCCGCATCCATCTTTTTCAGACGGACATTGTAGTCCGCCTCAAAAGTCTCCTCATGCCGGTAAATCTGGAACGGGACGCTCCATTCCGTCTCCACGGGCGGATATTCCACCGGCTCGCCGTTCTGGGAAATCTCAATATAAAACGGCATGGAGGACGGCTCGATAGGCGCCTGCGCCGTATAAAGACGCTGCCTGTCGGAAGAAGTCACACAGACCTTAAACCGCATCCATTCGTCCAGATAATTTTCATTCCATGCGGCCTCCAGCACATAGCCGGAATTCTCCTTCATGGTAATCTTATAGCGCACAATGGTCTTATTGAATTTCACCTCATCCGGCACATTGGGATCCAGAATCGTTTCATTGGCATACTGAGAGCCGTTGTTCACGATGTGCAGGCTGCTCCCGCTCCAGGTGATTTCATAAAGCTTCGTCCCCAGTACCGATGTTGCAATGTTTTTGTCCTGGGACGCGTCAATCCAGCCGACTGCGCCGCCCGTCGAACCGTTGTCATAGACCGTCTGCGGCTCCACATTTTTTATCTGGCTCACAAAATAACTGTCCAGGCCGAAATCCTGTCCCAAAGCCGATCCCGGCCCGAAATCTCCCAGAGAAATCTTGACTGCTGCATTTTCATAAACGGCGTATGTCCCTGTCTCCTGATTGAACAGGGAGGCCGGCGGAGTCCACCCGGACTCCGCGCTTTACGCCGCGTACTTCACCACCGCCGCTTTGGCCCGCTCTTCGATTTCCGGATTGTCGGCCACCCAGGCAAATTTTGTGCTGCTATCGTCCTTCACGCGCTTCACCACGTTGGGATCGGAGCCGGTTCCGCGGATCTCCTCATATAATTCCGGATCATACTTTGCCGCCGCCGGTTTTAAGACCCCATTCCAGATATCCGGGTATGCCCAGAACAGCCGTCTTGCCTGTTCATCGGTAACGCCTGCTTCCTCACGTCCCATCTCCTCGTACCGGTCACTGCTCCGCCACGGTTTTCCGCCGTCGATGCAGTAAAACGGCGCCGTGCTTTTCTGCGGCCAGATGTTGGAGGCGCCTGCCGGAAGGCGAAATACAGTGCCCGAAAAAAAGACAGCCGCTGCCGTGACTCCCGCTATTCCCCGCCGGAGCCCCTTCCATTTTCTGTGCGTGATTCTCCCCATAAGCCTCCCCTTTCTGATCCTAAACGCCGTCCTGCCGGATCTGCACGATTCCGTCCACCGTCCAGGCTCCCGTATCGTCCACCGAAAAGCCGTCCGGCGTCATTTCGGAGACTGCCATCCTGCCGTCCGACGGATCAAAGTAATAGCATTTTCCGTCAATCCAGTTCCAGCCTGTCAGCCGTCTGCCTTTTGTCCCGTCGGACACCTGGTTAAAGTAATACCAGCTTCCGTCCATAAAATGCCAGCCGCAGTACATATGCCCAAGGGTGCCGTCGGAAATTTCATGCAGATAAAACCAGTTTCCCGTCTCCGGCTCCTGGTACCAGCCTGTCACCATGTAACCGTCCTGTCCGAACAAGAACCAGTCGGTGCTTGCCTGCCCGTCTCCGGCATATGGATTGTGGACATAGGCCCACTCCCCCGCATAAGTGCGGCCGCCGGACACAAACAGCCACTTTCCGGCCCCGTCCTGGATCCAGGTTCCCGTCACACTGCCCTTCGGCTGATCAACGGTCATATTGACGGCTCCGCCGGTGGTGACGCCATGGGAAGAACTGCCGGAAGAAGAGCTTCCGCCGGAACCTCCCGAGCTGCCGGAACCGGAGGAATAGGTATTGTCTACCAGCCGGAACTTTATAAGAACTTCCGTCTCGTCGCTCATGCCGCCTGCTTCTGCCCGGACGGCTGTCCGCATTTCTGCCTCATACGGCGCCTTTTTCATCGCCTCTTTGATCCATTCCGCTTCCAGATTCGGTGTCACAGCGCCGGATTCCTCCAGAAGAATCAGCTCAGAATCCCCGCTCCAGGTAAGTTCTGCCTCTTTTTCATCATGCGGATAAATCTCTGCCGCAAGCGTCTGTTTTTCCGCTCCCGACCAGGTAAGTACCGGGGCCGACCGTCTCCCGCTCTTTGTAAGAACCAGGTCAAAAACCGCGCCGTTCCGGATTTCCAGGCATTTTGCATCATAAACAAGCGTAACCTGGCATTCCGCCAAAGCTTCCGGGTTCCCGGCCGCCTGCGCCGTCACCGTCACCGTTTTTTCGCCGTGATACGGCGGATTTTTCTTTGCCTCTTTGATCCACGCCGCTTCCGGATCCGCAGCGAGCCGCCCGTCTTCTATCCTTAAGGACGGATCCTGGCTGTTCCATACAATCTTCCGATTGAACGGCTCGTAAATTCCCGCATTTTCCAGCGCAGGAAGCACCTCTGCGCCTGGAAGTTCCATGGCAAGGCCTGTCCATTTCACGGTTTCCGAATCGATATCACCGCTCTTTTCCTCCTGAATCTCCATCACCAGCTTATTCTGATCTAAGCGCACCTCCTCCGGCCGGATGACCGTCTGATCCTCCGTCACAAAATTCACCGTCACTTCGCACACGGCGCTCTGCCGGTTGCCCAAAAGATCGTCAGCTGTCACCGTTACCGTCCCGCTGCGGCTTCCTTTTCCGTCCAGCTTGCGGTACGGGTCATTTTCATGGATTCCGTTTTCCGCCGCAATCAGGTCGCGGATCCACTTGGCATCCCGGATCGCCTGGACGCTTACATTTTTATAATCTCTTCCGGACTCGTCGCCGGAAACCGTAAAGATAGTTTCGTCGCTTGATGTCCAGGACACCGACTTTTTATCAAAAAAGTCCGGGTTAAAAGAGGCCGTCAAGGTCTGCGGCTCCGATACAAGAAGCTGCTCCGACGGATTTTTCCGATCCCCGCTCAGTCTTCTTGTGACCGTAAAGGCAAGCTCTGTCTTATCGAGAGACGCGCCTTCTGCCGCCACCTGGGTTTTATCCAAGATCCGGAATGTCACCAAAATCCGGCAGTTTGCCTCCAGCGGCTTCCCTTCAAAACTGGCCGCCGGCCTCGTCTTGGCCGTTAAGACGGCAATTCCGCCGCCGTAAATCGTATCCGGGATGGCATACCGATAGCCGTCCTCCCTCTGCGCTTCTTCTGCCTTGCTTATAATGTCCTCAAAAAACTTCGACTTTAAGTTCAGCTCAATGGACGCACTTTTCCCCGTGTAGCCTTCCGGATCCTCATCGTCATTCTTTTTAAGCTCTATCAGCTCCGCATCGTCGATGCTCCATGTCACACGGCTGTCCACCACGTCATTGTTAGCATCCACGACTGCCTCAATCCTCACCTCCTGCACCTTCGTATCCTGTTCCAGCTCCCCGTTGATGTATCTGGCAATCAGCTTTCCTGCGCCGTCCCTGACCTCTGTCACCGTACTGGGGTTTTTCCGGTCACCGCTCCGCTCCTGAACCACCTGGAACTGGTATTCCTCCGGCTCCGTACGGACAGCAGCGGCCACTTTCCGGTAGACGGCCGACACCTCCGTGTCGCATTCCGGCATCACAAACGTATAAAAACCGCCGTTCTGATAGGACGTGTTCCTCTTTTTTCCGTCCGGATCCGTATAGGTAGGGACTCCGTCTATCTGGTATTTTTCCGTATCCGTGTTTTTCGGCGCTGTCACAACAGTCACCACGTCTCCGGCCGCGACGGCGCCGCGATGAAACTTATCCAGCTCATGACTGTACGCCGAGCTTCCTTTCGCTGTCAGCACAGCCACGTCATAATACTTCTGCACATTTGCCGCCGTGTCGATCTGAAGGACGGACACCAGATAGCCCCTCTGGGGCCTGCCGACGGCGTTCGGCGCAAAATGATCCGGCTGGTATTTTTCCTCTCTGGCTTCGTCCTCCATGTCGATCACATGAAGAACGCCGTTTTCCAGCTCCTCGTAAAAGTAAATCTCCTCCTCTGTCCGGCTCCCGCTTCCCTGAACCAGCGTGAAAAAATTGTCGCCGCTGTGCCAAAAGCCGATATGGGCGCCGTAGGTATAGGAATTGTCGTCAGAAATCCCGGAGCCGCAGACACCGGCAAGAACTTTGCTCTCCTTATCTGCAAACAGGTAAGCCACATCTGCCCCGGCTTCCGTCCCGTAGCGGAAATGGAAGCCGGCGTCCCGCGTCCCGATAAACGTCCCCTCTCTGGCGGCGCTTCCGAGGCCGGAACTTGCAATCGTCCCCTCAAATCGGGCCACCTTCAGCTTCCCGGAGGCATATTTTCCCGTAATCCCGCCGATGGCCTGGGAACCGCTTCCGCCGATGGTGCCCATGACATGCGTGTTGAAAATATCCGTCCCGTTCTGGAAGCCCATGATTCCGCCCACATAGCCGCCGCCCTGGAGCCTGGCGCTCAAGCTGTCTCCCGTATTGACAGTACAGTCTGCAATCAGGGATGCGGCCGCCGTGCCGGCAATGCCGCCCACATAAGTTTCCTTCTCCTTTCCCGCATCAATGGCGATATGGTCGGCCGTGCAGTTTTCCAGCACGCTTCCGTCAGAAACCACGGCTGCGATTCCTCCGGCCGTCCCGGAAACCATTAACGTCCCGGACACTGACACATCACAGATCCGGCTGTTTTCGACGCGCCCGGCCAGAATCCCGGCCGTTTTCTGAGATGTCAGGACAGACTCCGGCTTTACCGTGAGATTCCGGATTTCGGAATCCTGTATGGCTCCGAAAAGCCCTGTTTCCGTCCAGGAGGGCTCATAAATCCGAAAATTGGAAATGGTTTTCCCGTTTCCGTCAAAGTGGCCGCAAAACGGCGTGATCTGGCCGGATGCCAGCTCTGCGCTGTCTTTGTAAAACCCGATGGGGAGCCATTCCATACCGCCTAAGTCGATATTTCGTGTCAGGAGAAAATAAGCACCGCTGTAATCACCGGGGCTGTTCCCCTCTCCTTCCGCCACCTGCATCCCGTCAGCCGCCAGCCTGGAAAGCCCCATAAGCTGCGCCTTTGTGGAGATCTGATAGGGCTCATCCTCCGTTCCTTTTCCCGTTTTTCCGTCAAGAAAGCTCAGATCCCCGGCCCAGTTGTCCCAAAAGCCCGCAGATCTGGCAAACAGCAGGGCGTTAGACGCCGTCGGCACAAAAATCCCCGGGGCGGCATCGGACGGTGTCGCCCTGACGAAGGAGCCGGCTGCGTTCGATGATGTTTTCCTTGCGAATAAACTGGCCGCGTTCGATGGCGTTGCCGCAAAGAACGCCCTGGCCGTATCCGACTGTTCCCCTGCCGAAAAAGCTCCGACTGTATCTGACTGTGCCCCTGCCGAAAATGTCCTGGCCGCATCCGGCTGCATCCTTGCCAGGAACGCCCCGGCTCCATCCGACTGTGCCCCTGCCAGGAACGCCCCGGCTCCATCTGGCCGTGCCGCAAGCGCCGTCCCGGTCTCCAGAACCACCAGGCAGGCCGAAAGCCCCGCTGCAAGGAGCCGGCAGGCCGCCTTCGATTTTCCATGTCCGCAAACGGACTGGCTGCGTCTTCCATGTTCCCATTTCCATCTTCCATGATTTTTCATACAATCTCCCATCCTTCCTTAAGCCTGCGGGACGCAGAATGCCGGGCGGATTCCGATGCTGCCGTCACTGACAGACTCCGGCCCGATCCATCCCTTTTCCAGATCCACCGCATATGCAAATGCTCCGTCCGTAAATGCCCCGCTTCCGTCCGACAAAAAAGCAGGGCTCCTCAGCCAGTATCCGCGGCTGTACGGGCTGATTTCCGCTTCCGGGCCATCTCCAAGAGGGCCAAAATCCCACAAAAATTCCCGGTACGCCTCCGCTTCCTCCACGGACAGCAAAAACATCGAATCCGCCATTTCCTGATAGGGAAGCTCATACCGAAGAAGCTCCGATACATCCATATCCGAGAATCCGCCCTCTTCTGTCTTTCCGAAAAAGGCAGAGTTCACCCCGATATACGTTTTGCGGATGCCGAACCCATTTTCACTTCCATTTTCCGACAGCCACCTGCGGACTGCCGATTTCTTATAATTATTGGTATCTCCAAAGGTCGTAATTATCTTTTGGGAATCCGTACTGTCAATATCCGAACGGATGACAGACGTGCACAGAAACAGTGCAGATTTTTGATGGTTAGAACTGCTGTCCTTATAATCGCCGTCGATGCAGCGAAACAGGTATGGCTTTCCGCCGATTCTCTGGATCTGGAAATCCCCGGTTTCCCAGAATGCCTTTTCCGCTTCCTCACCGGTCACGGGCACATCGAGCACAAGGGCCGGCCAGATGCCGTCCTCCTTTTTCCACTGGCCATGTCCGACGGGCTTTCCGTCCTGGTCTGCCAGAAAGACGTCCCGGCAGGCATCATGGATAGAAATCTGATTCGCAAAATCCATGGTAAGCCAAATCCTTGCCTCTTCCTCTCCCCAGTCACCGGAGAGCCCCGGGGAAACGCTGGCGGTGCTCACATACAGCATACCGCCCCCATAATCCTCATCGGCGCAGCAAAACGTCAGCGGTACCGCTCCCTCCTTTCCCTCATACAGGATCCGGATTTCATCCCCGGCCTTCTGTTCCACGCACCGTCCATGGCAGGCGTCGCAGAGGGAATCCCCGTCCGTATCTGCATGGCCGTTTGCCGGAAGCGCCGCCGTAAATTTCGCACCGCAGCGCCCGCAAGCGATCCTGGCTTTTCCCATCGTCAGGCAGGCCGGTTCCTCCAAAACTTCTCCCGTCCACACATGGCTGCATGACGTTTCTTCCGCCTTCCTTTCAAAGCCGATCCGGCAGCGTACATAGCGGTGTCCGTCCCTTTCATACTCTTCCATGACTGTGTTGGAAATGTTCTGCACATCAGGAAACATCTGGGCGATCACCAGGCTGTCCGGCACATAGTCTTCTCCCGTCACAAATACCTCAGTTCTCCCTTCCGGACCTGAGTCGGAAACCAGTTCCATGAGAAGCCTCCGGTTTTCTTCCCTGCTCCTTACCAGATAGCCGTTTTCTGCCTGTACCGGAATTTCTCCCAGGAACGCGCACCACGCCGCGCACAAAAATACAGCCATCCTTTTCCATTTTTTCCTCTTTCTCGTCGCCGTCCCCTCCTTTCTGAACGCATGAAAAAGGGTACAAAAAACAAACCTCCGGGAACTGCATCGTTTTTCCCGTGTCCGCATTCGTAATGTATGGCTGAGCGCCTTTTCTCCTTTGTTGTCAGTCCAGTTTGGATTCTCCGGCAGAAACGCCGTCAGAACTGTCATTACAGAAGAACTTCTGTAAGAATAAATCCACTATAACACAATCCGACAGGATTGTCCAGAGTGGAAATAAAATCCGGCATTTTTCCTGTGCGGGGAGCCATGAAAATCTTTCCAATGGCGAATGGACATGGTACAATGACCTCAGAAGCGGACATTCTGCCTGCACATACCGGTTTTTCGCGCCCGCCGCAAGAACCCGGGCGCTAAGTTCCGCCGGAGGGCATAAAAGTTAAGGAGGAACAGGATATGGATATTTTAAAACAGTGCCAAACATGGAACGAAAATCACGAATACCAGAAGATCCTTGACGCGCTGGAAGCAATCCCTGCCAAAGAGCGCACGCCGGAAATGGACAGCGAACTGGCCCGCGCCTACAACAATCTGGCAGATCCATGTAAGCCGGAGGGCGTCCACATGCTCAAACGGGCCATTGCGCTTTTAAAGCCCCACGAGGAAGCCTTTGTGGATGACCATTTCTGGAACTTCCGCATGGGCTATGCCTACTTTTATCTGGATCAGGAAGGACGGGCACTGCCCTATTTCCGCAGAGCGCTGAAGGCCCGCCCCGGCGATCAGGATACCCAGGAACTGATTGAACAATGCGAAGCGTGCATTGCCCTGCCTCAGTTCAGGAGAAGCTTTCGGGAGCGGACAGAGGCAGCATGGAAGGCATTTTCCGAGAAAGAGGACAGGCTGCGCCAGATCATGAATGAGGACAAAAACCATGAGCGGGGCGAAGAGCTGATCGAACAATGCGAACACATCCTGAATCTGGCCTTTGACGACATCTCCTACGAAATCGGATATAACGGGGAAAAGTATGAATTGATCCTCACGCCGGAGGGGGATAAGGTCAAGCTGTTTGAGCTTGTCTATTTCCGGAAACATGCTCCCAAACAGGTGCTGGAACACTGGAACATTCTGGTTGGCCGCCAGCCGAATCCTGGTATCGGCCTGCGTACCGAAGACGGCTGGGAAATTTTCGGGGACGATGTGCAGGCCTGGCTGGATAAACAGGGCGAAAAGAGCTTTGCTCTCTCTGCCTTCTGTGAAAAACTGCTGCCCCTGCTCCCTGAAAAGGAAGGGAAGGTCTGGTGGATGCTCACCACGCTCACCGATCAGATTCTGGGGGAAATCCCCCACATGCAATATATTGACAGTTTTGATGTTCTGGAGACACCCAGGGAAGAACCGGCCATCCTCATGTCCAAACTGCCGGATAAGCTAAAGGAACTTGGCTTAAATCTCTCTGCTGACCCGGAAAGCTGTCTTGAAACCTACATCGGCTATAAAATGAAGCCCAATGAAGATCCGGACGATGACTGGCGGCTGGATACCATCGCAGGCTCCACCTGCTGTACGGCGCTCGTCAACGGCTATTTAAACGCCGACAACGACTGGATGGACGCTCTCCACGCGGACGGCGCGGCGGCGGGATTTCTCATTTATCCGCTGGATACCCTGCGTGAGGAAAAAGGCAGCCAGAAGATCTTCGACTTCCGCGACAAGCTGGAGGAAGCGCTTGCTGCCGGGGACGGGCCGGAGGTGCTCACCCTCACCGGCGGAGCCACCGGCATCTTCTGCGGCTATGTGGACTTCATCGCCTGGGATCTCCAGGCAGCGCTCCATATGGCCGGGGAATTCTTTGCAAACAGCGATATCCCCTGGGCAAGCTTCCATACCTTCCGGCGGGAGGCGGCCTCCGTGCGGCTAAAGAACCCGGCGGACGGCGGCCTGGAGCATGAAGATATTTACAGCCCGGAGGCCGATGAGGAAGAAGAATCCCAGCACGACCCTACGGGCGCCTTCGGCGGCTTTGTCCTACTGTCCAAAGGGGAATGGGACAAGGAACAGTTCATCCGGGACATGAAGGAAAAGTGGGACATTTCTGTGTCAGAGGACGAGGGCAAACGAGACGACTCGGCGGTGTTTGATGTGGGCGGCATGATTGCTGCCGTCAGCCTGATGCCCTACCCCATCCCCGACGGCGAGGCCGAGGCCAACGCAGAAAACAACTATCTGTGGCCGGATGCAGTAAAAGCGGCCAGGGAGCACAGCGCCCATTTGATGGTGGCGGTATTAGGCAAAGAGGAGAATGTCCTGGAGCGCGGCAAGCTCTATGCAAAGCTGATGGCCGCCTGCTGCCGTCAGAAATACACTTCCGGCGTTTACACCAGCGGCGTCGTGTTTGAACCCCGGTTCTACGAGGGCTTTGCCGACATGATGCAAAACGGCGAGCTTCCCATTTTCAACTGGATCTGGTTCGGCCTGTACCGGGATGAAAACGGCATGAACGCCTACACCTACGGCATGGATGTGTTCGGCAAGGACGAGATGGAGGTGCTTGGCGCCGACGCCGAACCGGGCGAGCTGCGTAACTTTCTGGCAAGCCTCGTGTCCTATGTGCTGGAGAGCGGCGTGGAACTTCACGACGGGGAAACCATCGGCTTCTCCGAGAACGATAAACACGCCATCACGCGCAGCGAAGGCGTTTCTCTTCCCGAGGATCAGATGACGCTTAAGATTTCTTATGAACCCATAGAGAGCGATTCTGAGGAAGAAGACAGCACGGCGATGGACGATGCAGCCTATCACCTGGAATCGATCCAGGAGAAACAGCTTCCGGTGGATGAGATTTCGGCCTATAACCACATGGCCATTTACCTGCGCTGGTGCATGGAGCATGACCTGATGGGAGAAAGGTTCCTGGCGGAACATGGCGAAGCCATAAAGCAGGTCAAAGAAAACCCGGCCAGCCTGGATCTGCGGGATTTTATCCGGAAGGAGCTGTACGGCTGTCTGTTCTCTGCCCTGTTCAATCGGAAGGGACAGGCTTTTGCCGAATACTATTATGGAGAAAATGACTCTCCCTACTACCCCAGTGACATTGATGACTATGCCCTGGCATACTTTGGCCCGGAGCGGTACCATTCGGATGAGTTCCGTCAGGAGGCGTACCTGTTCATCCCCTTTGACGAGAACTACTATCAGGCCATGGCGAAGGTGATAGAGGGACGCTTTGCCAACTGGCAGGGCCAGCATTTCGATGAGGAAACCATGGAGCCCTCCGAGCTGTCGCAGGCTGTGATGAAGTATCTGGACTGTGAATGCACCTACTTCCCTTCTATGAAGGACGACGATCCCATCATATCGGCGTACCGATACGCCCGGCGCCTTGGTGTGCGGGAGGGCTTTGTTCCCGTACTGGTGAAGGCCGACGAAACTCTGTGGGAGTGCCTGGTGATGAATTCTGATCCGGACAGCGACGGCGATGACGGCTATGGTTTCAATCCGGAGAAAGTGGCGGAGTACAGAAAAAACATGCTTTCTGCTCCCGTCATGGACGGAAAGGCAGTCCTTGAAAAACTGACCGGCGAACGCAGGGCCGAAGCCGAGGATGACGAGATGGACTGGGAGGAAGAAATCCTCGGTGAGATGGAAGGCGGTTATCAGAACTGCCGTTTTTCTGGCATCTGGGATTCTGATACGGACATGACGTATCCCCTCATTCTGGCAAAAATTCCGGTCAGACATCCATGGGAGATCTTTGCGTATCTGCCGTTCGGGAGTTGGAATGAATGCCCTGATACCCCGGAGCTGATGGCGGCAGCAAAATACTGGTTCGAGCAATACGGCGCTGTGCCTGCTGTCATGACCCATGATGAGCTGGAATTTGACCTTCCGGCTCCCATTTCCGGAGAAAAGGCCATGGAAGCAGCCACAGAACAGTACGGCTTCTGCCCGGATGTCATTGACCAGGGGGCAGAAGATGCCACGGTCGGCGCCCTGGCGGATGTGCTGCGGCAGTCTTTTGTCTGGTACTTCTGGTGGGACTGATGGGATTCATGAAACTGTGATGGGCCGGGGCTGTCCCTGCGGACAGGGAAAGAAGATGGCCACCGGAATAGAAAGGAGAACTCTCCATGAACAAAGAAGAAGAATTGACTCAGACTGGTTTTGACGCCATTTCCCATGCCATGCAGGGGCTATACCCCGGACAGGAGGGGCTTTACTATGGCACCATCATCCCTGCTTTCCTCGGCGGGGACGATCCGCTGGACGGTGTGGAGGTGTGGAAAAGCGAGCACTGCGCGCCCCACTGGCACTATGTCACCTATGGATTTACGGAATTATATGAAAAAGAATGTGATAATCCGGATGAAAGCGGCTACGGATTTGAGCTGACTTTCCGGATGAAACGCGGAGATGAGGAACAGCCGCCTGCCTGGCCCATCAGCCTGTTGCAGAATCTGGCCCGCTATGTGTTCTCCAGCGGAAATGTTTTCGGCTCCGGCCACCACATGAACGCGAATGGGCCCATCGCCCTGGAAACAGATACCCGGCTCACTGCCCTCGGCTTCCGCGTGGATCCGGAACTGGGCGAACTGGATACACCTAACGGTCATGTTGTATTTTTGCAGGTGGTAGGGCTGACGGCGGATGAAATGGATGCCATGATGTGCTGGGATGGAGAAAAATTCCTGTCTGCAATGGAAAAACAGATCCCCCTGTGCATCACCGACTTGTCCCGTACTTCCATGATGGAAAATTCCGCTTTTTGCGCTGTCTGGCAGGAGGGGATGGAGCGGGACGGCTCTTCCACAGGCTTTCTCTATATGGATGAACTCGGGTTCCAGACGGAAAGCGGCCATTCCATTCTCCGCCTGGGCGCGGGACACGGTGAAACTCTGGCCCGTATGCTGCGGGCCAGGGTCAGAAAAGGCCGGAACCTGTTTTTGCAGGGCAGCAGTCAGGCTGTCCTGTTCCGTCCAGGGGAAGCGGCCGCTGTGTGTGAGGAAGATGGCATGCCAGTTCTGACCCTGACGGCAGGCGTTCTGGAGGAACTTTGCGCTGCACTCCAGCCACGGGCGGGGAGATATCCGCTGACCGTGTTTCCCATGACTGTGGAACTTATTCCAACCAGAATCGCCGACCGGGACGGGAATGTGATAAAGGTGATTGAGTGAGGTGATGTTGTTTCTGCAATAAAAAAGCCGAAAGCCTCTGAAAATTAGAGGGTTTCGGCGTATTTTCTGGCGTTCCCGAGCGGATTCGAACCGCTGGCCTTCCGCTTAGGAGGCGGACGCTCTATCCTGCTGAGCTACGGAAACTTACATCATTATTTTGCAGATGTCATAAAACACCTGCGTACATTATCTTAACAAACCCAGGCCGGAAAGTCAAGCAGAAGACAACATTTTATAGCGGAAATTACTCTCGCTCATCCAGACCGGGCAGAGTAAGATTTCCCCTCCCCGATCATCGCACACAAACATTCCGTCCAGTCGTGCTTTCTGTTTTTGCGCCAGGCAAGCATGATGCCGCCCGCCTGGCCTGTTCACAAAATACGGGAAGATAACGCATCCCCTGCCTTATCTTCCCGCGTTTTTTGCAGCATTCCAAACGGTTCTGCCGCCTCTAAATTCTTTCAATTTCCTCGAAATTCAGCCTGCCCTGCATCCAGATCTGCCCCTTAAACCGCCTTCCGACTGCCGGTTCACCCAGCAGATCCTTGCTGTTGATACAGACAGAAAACAGAAGATCGTTGCATTCCAAATGAAGCTGATATATTTCTTCTTTTGTATATATATTCCTGGTTTTCTGAAATTCTTTAATTTCTCCAATAATGGAATACTGGTCACATTCAATCCCGCATGGCATGAAGCAGGAATCAATGATCGAATACAGATCTTCCTTCATGGCCCGCCGCGAAATTTTGGAATACAGATCAATATCCTCAATCGTCAGCGTCTCCATGGCATCTTCATCGCCATTTCTCGCCGCCTCGATCAGGCTGTTCCTGTCCCTCGCCGCCACCTTGGATCTCTGAATCTGCTTCTGTGTCTTCTTAATCGGAAGCAGGATTTTTCCTGACACCGAAAGACCCGCAAGATTTACCGACCGAACCCGGAATGCAGCGTCACGCTTCATATGCCGCTCTCTGTATTCCAAAAAGTTCTGCACATAAAAGATCAAAGAGATTCCTATGTTATTTTCATCCACCATTCCGGCATATGTCTCCCGCTCTGCATGACGCTGAACGGAACATTCTGCCTTTGAGCTTTCCGTATCACTTTGGAGATACGGAAAATAGAATTCCCGCTCGAACTCTCCTTTCTCATTGATCTCACCAACGATGGAAAGCCCGATTCCAGGCGCCACTTCGGAACGGATTTCACAGACATTCGTATCCCTGTCTATCTGGATGGTTTTCTCGACAGATGCCTTCGTCTCCAGCATATCCAGCAGCTTTTCAATGTCTTTTTTCTTTTGATACATGCTGAAGCCAGCAGTACGCAAAAATTTATGCATCAATATTCTCCTTTGATATTCTCGTCCTCTTCCGCAGCAAAATCCGCTTCATCCTCTCCATAATCTCTGGACGGACGTCTCGATTCTGCCGCCAACTCCGCCTCCCTCTGCCTTCTTCTCAGCTCTTTCATACGTTCACTCTTCTTCCGCTCGCTGTTCGGAATTTCAATGGACTGCTCACCGGAACCAGACTTCTCTTTTCCCTCTCCGGCCTGACGCACATTGCTGCTTAACCGCTCTGAAAGCGTCGGACGCTTGACATATCCAAGTGCCTGCTCAAGAGCCTCCTGCTCTTCTCCGCCAAGAAGCACCTCGGTAGCGCCCTCTTCAACCTCCTTCAGGTAAAGATAGCAGCCCTCGCGGCTATGCACGGCATCCAGGATAAAGCCTGAATTATTGTCATCCAGCATGGCAATCACAAAGCTTAAATTTCCTCCCATCCCCTTAAATGCATTGTATTTCACAAAACCGAATTTCTGGAAGGACGACTTCACCTGCTTGGAAAGCTGCTTCATCATGTCCTTGCTTCCGCGGTCTTTCACATTCAGCTCATTTAACTCCTCTAAAATAGAGATAATCGCGTCCTCCAGCGTTTCCGCATCCTTTCCTCTCATGAAAAGGTCATACCGCCGGTACAGCTTATTCATCTTAACAATGCATATTATCACAACTACCAAAAGAACCAGTGACAGCACCGAAAATCCGGCGATGATAATCAGAGGGTCAATCGGCAGATTATTTAACATACTGTTTTCCATCCGTCTTCCTTCATCCTTCCTTTCCTAAATCACAAGAAGGGTTCCAACATAAATTTTTCATCAGGAATGCAGCGATTCCATCAATTCGATCAACCGCTCCAGCTCTTCCTGCGAGTAATATTCGATTTCAATTCGTCCCTTATTCTTATCTTTTCTGTTGATAATGACCTTCGTTCCCATAATGGATTTCAGCCGTTCCTCCAGCTCTTTGTAAATCAGGCTGATATCAGGGCCTGTTTTTCTTTTCGGATTGTCAGCTTCTATCCTATTTAACGATTTTACAAGCCTCTCCACGTCACGGACGCTTAAATTTTCCTGGACAATCTTCTGCGCCGCCGCAAACTGCTTTTCCCCATCCTCAAGGGCAAGAAGCGCCCTTGCATGCCCGTTTGACAGCGTTCCGTCAATTAACATCTGCTGGACGCGCGGATCCAGCTTCAAAAGGCGCATGCTGTTGGTGATTGTCGCACGATTCTTGGAAACGCGGCTGGCAATCTCCTCCTGTGTCAGATGGAATTCTTCTGTCAGCCTCTGATATGCCAGCGCCTCCTCAATGGGATTCAGATCCGTGCGTTGGACATTCTCAATCAGCGCAATTTCCATGGTCTGCTGTCTGTCATACTCCCGAATCAAGACCGGAACCTCCGAAATGCCGGCAAGCTTTGCCGCACGCCATCTTCTCTCACCAGCCACGATCTCGTAATGGTCATCCTTTTTCTGAACCAGAAGAGGCTGAAGGACTCCATATTTCTTAATGGAATCTGCAAGCTCATTCAGTTCTTCCTCGTCAAAATTTTTCCGCGGCTGTGTACGGTTCGGCTCAATCAAAGACAGTTTAAGCTTCTGTTCTACCGGTTTTTCCACGATTTTTTCAACAATTTTTGTCTGAACCGCCTTCTCTGGCGTCTTTTTTTTGTTTTCTTTTGCGGATTCCTTTTTTACTTCTTCCGGAATATCTGCACTTTTCTTCTGTTCTGCATCTTCACCGAAAAATGCCCCCAGGCCTTTTCCCAATCCTCTTTTTGCCATTACAATTCTTCTCCTCTGCTGATTACCTCGGCGGCCAAAAGCCGATAGCTTTCTGCTCCCGACGACCGGCTGTCATACTGATTGATCGGCATACCATAGCTTGGTGCCTCTGCCAGCCTCACGTTTCTCGGAATAATTGTCTTATAGATATTCTGATTCAGATGTTCCTTTACATTTTCCACGACTTCCAGAGATAAGTTTGTTCTGGAATCATACATGGTAAATACAACACCTTCAATCTCCAAATGCGGATTCATCTTCTTCTGCACCAAAGCGACCGTCTTTAAAACCTGGCTTAAGCCCTCCAGTGCATAATACTCACACTGAATCGGAACAATCACCGTATCTGCCGCTGTCAATGCATTGATCGTCAGAAGATTGATGGAAGGCGGACAGTCTATGATAATGAAATCATACTTGTCTTCCACCTTTTCCAAATAGTCTTTCAGAATGGATTCCTTATTCTGGATATCCAATAATTCAATCTCGGCACCTGACAGATCCATGTCGGAAGGCATGACATCCAGCCTTTCCTGCACACTCTGAAAAATACATTCCTCCAGCTTGCACTCTCCCATCAGGAGCTCATACACCGTGTTGTCCAAATTTCCCTTTTCTAGTCCAAGACCGCTTGTCGTGTTCCCCTGCGGATCAAAATCAACAGCCAAAACTCTCTGTCCCGCTTCGGCCAGACAGGCGGACAAATTTATTGCTGTTGTCGTTTTTCCAACTCCACCTTTTTGATTCGTAATTGCAATAATGCGTCCCATAGGCTTACTGATTCCTTTCTAAAGCTGTGGCTGATCTTTGATATGGAAAGTCATGGAATAGTATATCACAAAACCTTATATTTTCCTATGCCCTAATGCAGAGAAAAATAAAAATGTTTCACGTGAAACATTACGCAAACTACACAAGGAAGGATTCTCCCGGGCAATAGTTGGGATCGTTTATAATCTGGAAACTTTTCTGGCTGATTTCTACCTCTATTTTTGCCATTTTTTCTATTTTCTAATGCTGGATCATAAATATCATGATTTTCCTCTCGATGAAAATTTATAAATAGTATTCACCTCACTTTCCACTGACTCTTCTGGATACAGCTTCACACAAAATGATTCTGCATCGTGTAAAAACATTTCATCTCTACAAACACAATCTCGCACTTGGCCACAGGACAGCGTTTCTAATGCGAGAACACTGATTGTCCTTTCCTTCTTCCTATATAAACTTTGAAAAACACATTTATCAATAGCATACCAATCCCATTTATCATGGCTGTTAATAAAAGTTTGCTCTGCTATTTCATATAGATAAAAAATAGTATTATACTTTTCAGCGATGCAACGAGCAAAACGCCAGAAACCAGCATAAATACTTGAGTTTTAGGTAGATACAACTGCAAGTTCAAACTTCCTTAAGAGTCTTTTGACGCTTTTTTGCCACCCTAACACAATAAGGCGATATGAAACAATAAGGGCAGATATAAGAAAAACCATACTATGTGAGGGCGAAAGAACTAGCTGCTTTCGCTCTCTTGGCTGTCATATAAGCAGGGGCAGACACGTTTGCGGGCGGCGGACGAAGCCCATTTATCTCGACTGTTGACGACTGGGCTCCGTTACTTCGTATATCGTATATAATGAGGAAATATATTGAAAAATCAATGTATAATTGCTATGCTGTAAACATACAAAGCGAAAACTTGTAATTTTGCTAAAAGGTGAATATTGTTATGTTAGAAGTAGTATTTAGTGATAGTGCCGCAGGAAATATGGCGGTGGCGATTGGACATAAGGGATATTTAGGCTGTGCCACCAGTGTAATTATCTCTAACAATGATGGTACAGTTTCGCAAGAAGAAATCGAAAAATTTCAGCGTAAAGCAGAAGAACGAGAGCGTTTCGGTTGGGAGAACGCCGTTCCATTAGAAGGAAATCGGAAGAACATCATCAATCTTTCACTGGCCTTGTCGGTAGGCAATATTTCAGAGGCAGTAATTGGTTTGGAACGAGAGGCAGCATTATCTCTGCTGATGAGCATCCACCCTAGTATGGCATCTGACGTTGTGGCCGAAATCCTCGACACATCTCGCAAGAGTTATGCCACACTACTGGAAGAGGTTCAGAATGGAGAGCCAATTCGTGTGTGGGTAGGACGAGAACCAGATGATGTGTGTGGTCTGTATTGGCTGATGGAGCAATTACGACCTATCGGGTTTGAAAAGTTGGATGTTACCCTCGTGGAACTTCCGTCGTGGGAAGCAAGACAAGACGGGTGTATTGTCCAGTATAACGGATGGGGCGAAATTGAACCTTATCACATGGAGCGGATGGCATTACTGGGAAAGAAGCTGCCGACAAATTACCTACGCAGTTTGGCGAATCGTTGGAAAGAGCTTCAGCAGGAAAATTCTTTCCTTCGTGCTGTTGTAAATGGCAAACTGGTCAGCGTACCGGAAACACAGTATGATGCATTTATACTTCGAGAGTTGGATGCTCTGGAGGATGAATTTAATGAAGGTTTCCTTGTCGGACGGGTTCTTGGAAAATATCAATTAGGAATCGGTGATGGGTGGATTGCTTTGCGTATTGAACAATTCATCAAAGATGGACTTTTAGTTCCAATTACAACGCCATCACCCAACGCTCCTATTTATCATCGCTTTTTGAAGAAGATAAAGAGATAGACGAATTTCAGTTTGGTATGGGTTTGGGATATTCCCAACAAGTAAAGTAAAAATCCATCTTATTGTCGCAGACGGAAATGAGTGATTTTTACGGAAAGGGTATCCCTTTCCTATGCTTGATACGGAACTTTTCATAGAGGAATGGAAGGGAAAGGAAAGCAGTATTCTCTTTGAAGTGTTACGCAGTTAAAGCGCAGTTTTGAAAAAAAGGGTATAAACCCTTACCCTATCACTTTTAGTGCCTGTAATGCCTTTCTTGCAAGGCTTATTGAGCCTCTAATGCGTAGCATAGAGGGCAGAAAATATCATCTTCTGTATTTGCTTTTCATTTTTGTATTTTACGCTTTTTTGCCGCCCGCGCTTACAAAACGAATTTATGTGGAGATACGGGAAAGCCCTTATAAATCAAGAATTTTTCCTCATTTCTATAAACACTTGCAAGAAGTTATAAGACGATTTCCCTCTATAAAATCAATAAAAAATGTCTTTATAAAAACTTATAGATAGTGCTATAATATTTAGCATAAAATGCCAACTTTTCATTTATCATGGAGACTAACAATGATTTCGAGAATAAAAAAAGCATTTGTTGTCATCGGCAAAGAGGGTTCAACATTAGACGGTGAAGGCTTTATTCAGAAATTATGGGATGATGCAAACAGTCATTTTAGTGAAATAGCACATCTGGCAAAGAAAGACGCAAACGGAAATCTTGTGGGCATATGGGGAACTATGTCTGACATGTCCCACTCATTTAAACCATGGGAAGATGGATTTCGCAAAGGATTGTATCTGGCAGGAGTAGAATGTGTTGATGATGCAGAAGCACCTGACGGATGGACAAAATGGACCATACCTGGTTATGAGTACCTGGTTGCTGAAAACTATAATGGAGTGTTTGAAGATACCATTAGACAAATGAACGAAGAAGGGATTTCTCTTGCCGGAGCAGTTCACGATTTTACCGATCCTGCAACGGGAAAGGGATACATGTATTTTCCTATTAGAAAGATTTCATAAAGTTACGTTTATGCAAGAGTTTAGGATCTTGCAAACTAAAACACCAGCTATAAGGGATACAAAATTTCCGTCAATCACTCACACTGTCTTATGAAAACAAATTTCTATGCCCCAGGAAAACAACACAAACCGTAAAATAAACTTAAAGTCCTCAGCATTATTGTCCTTAATAGCTTATATATCGCTGCCTTATCTATTTGAACCACAAAAACAACACACAAAGCATATTAAAAAATAGTAGAACGATCCTGTTTGTTACGCCAGTGCGGAAAAACCGCATAGATACTATGTTTTTGGACTTCTAGCAATTGATAATTGGCGGCTCCAAAGTACTATTGCCGCCCCAACTCAATAAGGCAATATAAAACGATACGGACAAATATAAAGGAACAAGTACACACAAATAATGAATGAATAGAGAAGTTCATATATTAGTGCTATAATCTGAGCAGACAAATTAACGAAGACAATGTTACAGGGAGAATACAATATGAAAATTACAATAGAAGAGTTACAGGAATACTTATATGACCATTATAAAAATGGTGGTATTGACCAAAGTATGTTTATGAAACTCGTAGAAGAAATTGGCGAAGTAGCTGAAGTCTTAAACAAAAAAGCAGGAAGGAAGTCTGCTGGTGAGGAAGATTTGCACACACAATTAGGTAACGAATTAGCCGATGTGATACATTATGCTCTGGCAATAGCTGCATTAAATGGGATTGATATGAATGATATTATCATCAGCAAAGATAAAGCAGCTTCTATAAAATATAACCATAAAACAAATTTAGAACAGTTTGTTAAAGATAAGCGGAACCCAAATTGCAACCAATAATATCTTGTTTTCGCAAAAATTTCTTATATTATCGAAACAAAAACGAGTGGTTTTTATGGAATGAGTTCCCCTTCTTATGCTTACTATGGAGCTTTTTGAGGAGAAAAGTAGAAACACACTTACTTCCCCCATCAGTTTTAGTACCTGTAATGCCTTTCCTGTAAGGATTATGAAACCTCAATGGATAATATAATGGGTAGAAAATATCATCTTCTGATTTTTGATTTTCACTTTGATATTTGACGTTTTTTGCTGCCCGCGCTTACAAAAAGAATTTATGCGGGGTTATGACAGATTATAAAGAGAAACGGCAAAAACCTTGAAACCAAAGGCTTTTTTACCATTCCTGTAAACACTCAGAAGAAGTTATCCGACGATTTCCGCCTATAAAATCAACAAAAAAAGTACCTGTTTTTCTCATGGCTTCACATTTCTTTTTATAATTCCAGCAAAATTGGTTTTTGTCCAAATGTAATTGCACAAAAGTCCCATTGCCAACACAAACATCCAATCTTTTTGGATTATTTTTGTAGGAGAATAAAGGAGAATAACTCTACCTTACATTTCAATCGCATTTCTTTCATTCATCTCTCTTCACCCATTTTCTCAATAACTCTCCCACCCCCCTCCAAGTCATCCACGGAAACTCGCTGGTAAACCGGATTCATACCATCATTTTCTCTCCTCAATCTCCCACTTCCAATGCTTCACGTGAAACATTTTTCCAATTTCACTTTCACCACCCTACACAAGAAAAAATTTCACAAACGAAATCCCCACCTACGGCAAACCACATAAGCAGCATTCATCTTCTCCACCTCAATACGACTACCCTATTCAAAGGACATTCTGTCCCACCGGAAAGCACCGTTTTTATACATTCACTCAACAAAGTCTCTCTTACAGAGCAAAAAATGTTTCACGTGAAACATCCCTTTTCTTTTCAAACTCATTAGCACTTCCCATAACAGTTCATCTCTGCAAATACATATGACAAAATGCTGCATGAGAGCTTGCTCACAAGAGCAGTCTTTTGCCATATATGAATATAGGGCGGACGCCCGACATGAATCATTTAACATCCAGCAGCGCTTCTCACTTTCTTGAACACCCGTCCAAGAAGTATCCCTCGCTCCGCCCGGTCAATTATGAATGGTATGACTAAACTTTTACCAATTTTCTAATATTTTCCTTAATATCATTGTATCTAACCCCCCATTATATTATAATAATTCCATAGACAATCCCTTTCACCTGAACAACAACAATTCCAATTATGGAGGTTCATCAATGAAAGCCAAAAATAAAATTATCACCATAACCTTACTCTCCGCTGCTGCTCTGACCGGCACTGCCCTGATTAACAAATATATCAAAATGAGCGCCACATCCAGAAATCTCCTGCTCCAGCCGGAGCCGAGATGCTTTAAGTGGCGGCTTGGAAATGTTTACTATACAAAATGCGGAACAGGAAAACCGCTTCTCCTGATCCATGACCTGAACTACGCCTCCAGCGGATGCGAATGGTCAAACCTTGTTGATCTCTTAAAAGATCACTACACCGTATATACCATTGATCTCCTTGGCTGCGGCCGCTCTGAAAAGCCAAACCTGACCTACACCAATTTCCTGTATGTTCAGCTTCTCAACGACTTCATAAAATCAGAGATCGGCCATCGAACCAACGTCATTGCCACCGGAACATCCGCATCCCTTGCGACAATGGCATGCAGTTACAGCCCTGACCTGTTTGAGCAGTTCATGTTCATCAATCCGGAGAGCATCTCCTCCGGGAGCCAGATTCCAGGAAAATCGGCAAAGCTTTATAAATTCATCCTGGATCTTCCAATCATTGGAACCCTGCTCTACCACATGGCATCCAGCAAAAAAATACTTACTTCCGTTTTTACGAAAGAATACTTCTGCAATCCATACGATGTAAAGCCATTTTATGTAGACAAATACTACGAGTCCGCCCATCTCGGTGACTCGCCAAAAGCCATTTATTCAAGCTCCCTCTGCAATTACACCAAATGCAATATCAGCAGAGCGCTGGAAAAAATTGATAACAGCATCTACCTTCTCGGAGGCGCCGAGCAGGAAGACATGGAATCCATCATCGAGGAATACACAAAATGCAATCCAGCCATTGAATACTCCACAGTTCCAGGCACGAAACACCTGCCGCAGCTGGAAAATCCAAAAGAAGTATTCAATACCATCAAAATCTTCTTCAACTAAATTTACAAATCCAGCAAATATCCCACCCGGTCAGCGTCAAAAACTGCTGGCCGGGCCTTTTCCTTTCCAACCAAGTAAACGAATATTTCCCCTGCTCAATCATCACACACGAACCTGCCGCACTATCGTATTCCATATTCTTACACCCGGCAAGCATGGTGCCGCTTTCCAGGCTCGTACAGCAAAAAAGCTGCGCCACAGCCCTTTATCACCCAAAAGACCATAGCGCAGCCAACATAACCGTCCAGCCCAATTTTCTCATCCGTCTCCCTACTTAAGCGGCTCCTTCCCCGGCATTCCTGCCTTCCTGGGATACTTCTTTCCCGTTCCAGCAATTTTCTTTACCGGCACAAACGCCCGTTCCACATCCGTTCCTGGAATTGTGCAGAAAATCACAGGCTCCAATTCCCCTCCAAGACGCTTCACAGCGTTTCTCCCCTGCTTCAGCTCTTCCTCAATGGTTCCGGATTTATAGGAAACAAACATACCGCCCACCTTCACAAACGGAATGCAGTATTCCGACAACGTCGCAAAATTCGCCACCGCACGGGACACGCAAAAGTCAAACTGCTCCCGATAGGCGCTGTCATGTCCAAAATCCTCGGCTCTCCCATGGACAGCCATAATCCCTGTAAGCCCAAGCTCCGAGGAAACCTCCTCCAGAAACTTGACCCGCTTATTCAGGGAATCCAAAAGCGTCATATTAAGCTTCGGAAACATGATTTTTAACGGGATTCCCGGAAAACCGGCGCCTGTACCCACGTCGATACAGGACTTTTCACCCTCAAGAACCCCCGGAATCGCCTGAAAAAGCAGCAGGCTGTCGAGAAAATGCTTTCTCGCCACTTCCTCCGGCTCCGTAATCGCAGTCAGATTCATGACCTTATTCCGCTCCGTCAGAAGCTCAAAATACTTTAAAAACTGCCAGGCCTGGCGCTCCGAAAGCTCCAAGCCCATCTCCCTGCATCCATTCTCCAAAATTTCCTTCATCTGATCTATCATAAAAATTCCTCAATCACCAAAAACGAACCCGTCTTTTCCACAAGCTCAGAGCTGCTTCCATGCTTTTATCCACACATTCCATATCATTATAGAGGTTTACATAACTCACCCACCCGTCTCAGCGTTTCCATTCCCTCTGCTCATCTGCTCCAGATACACAAGAAGAACCGAAATATCCGCCGGCGAAACACCGGAAATCCGCGACGCCTGCCCGATATTCATGGGCTGGTAAAGGTTCAACTTCTGAACAGCCTCCCGCCGCAGGCTCTTTACCACACCGTAATCAAAGCCCTTCGGAAGCTTTTTTCCCTCTAGCTTCTTAAACTGCGCCACCTGCTGCTTCTGCCTCTTGATGTAGCCCTCATACTTGATATTGATATTCACCTGGACAGCCACATCCTCCGGAAGCTCCGGCCGTTCCTCATCCAGCTCCGAAAGCATCCAGTAATCAAGCTCCGGCCGCCGTACCAGCTCTGCCAGCGTGCTGCCGGACTTTAAAAGCGTGCTTCCATGTTCTCCCAAGAACTCCTGAACTTTCTCATTTGCACCGACCGTGGCCTTTTTAAGGCGCTCAATCTCCTCTGCAATCGCCTTTTCCTTCCAGAGCACGTACTGGTACTGCTCGTCGCTCACAAGTCCAATCTCATGGCCGATGGCGCGAAGTCTTAAATCCGCATTATCCTGCCTGAGAAGCAGCCGATATTCCGCCCTCGATGTCATCATCCGGTACGGCTCATGGTTTTCCTTCGTCACAAGGTCATCAATCAAAACACCGATATACGCCTGCGACCTGTCCAAAACCACCGGCTCCTTTCCCTGAAGCTTCCTGGCCGCATTGACACCGGCCATAAAGCCCTGGACAGCCGCCTCCTCATACCCGGAGCTCCCGTTAAACTGCCCGCCGGAAAACAGCCCTTCAATCTCCTTAAACTCAAGAGTCGCTCTAAGCTGTCTCGGATTGATGCAGTCATACTCAATGGCATAGGCGCTTCGGACAATTTTCACATTCTCAAGCCCCGGCACCGTCCGGTACATAGCAAACTGGACGTCCTCGGGAAGGGAGCTGGACATGCCGCCGAGGTACATTTCGTTGGTATAATTCCCCTCCGGCTCCACGAAAACCTGGTGCCGTTCCTTATCCGGGAATTTCACGACCTTGTCCTCGATGGACGGACAGTACCGCGGCCCCGTCCCCTCAATGGCGCCGGAAAAAAGCGGCGACCGGTCAAGGTTCGCCCGGATAATTTCATGGGTTTTTTCATTGGTATAAGTCAGCCAGCAGGAAACCTGCTCCTTCTGGACAGAAGCCGGATCCGTAGAAAAAGAAAACGGAACCACCTTCTCATCGCCAAACTGTTCCTCCATCTTGGAAAAATCAATGGAGCGCCTGTCCACCCTGGCCGGAGTTCCCGTCTTAAACCGGAACATTTCGATGCCGTTGGCCTTCAAGGAATCCGTCAGAAGATTGGCCGCCTGGAGCCCGTTGGGCCCCGTATGGTTCACCACATCGCCGTAAACACACTGCGCCCGCAAATACACGCCTGTGGCCAGGACGACAGCCCGGCAGTGATACACGGCCCCGGAATTTGTCTTCACGCCGACCACACGCTTTTTAAAACCTTCCCCGCGGATTTCGGCTGCCTTCTCAGCTTCCGGGCTCCCGCCTTCTCCCGGCTTCTCCAAAACACTCTCCGTCAGGATCTCCGAAACCTCACCCTGGCGGATCGTCAGATGATCCGTATTCTCCAGGACACGGCGCATCTCCCTGGTATAATCCTGCTTGTCCGCCTGGGCCCTTAAGGAGTGAACCGCCGGCCCCTTGGACTCATTTAACATCTTCGACTGGATAAACGTCTTGTCGATATTTTTTCCCATCTCGCCGCCGAGAGCATCTAACTCCCGCACGAGATGTCCCTTGGAGCTGCCGCCAATATTGGGATTGCAGGGCATCAGCGCAATGCTGTCCACGCTGACCGTAAACATAATCGTCTCAAATCCAAGCCTGGCCGCTGCCAGCGCCGCCTCACAGCCTGCATGGCCTGCGCCCACCACCACAATATCATACGTCTCTTCTAAAAAAGGCATTGCAATTCCTCATTTCCTGCTGCGTCTATTTTCCCATGCAAAACTTACTGAAAATCTCGTTGACGAGATCGTCCTCCACCGATTCCCCGATGATAAGCCCAAGCTTTTCATAGGCATTCATCAGGTCAATGGAAAAGAAATCCTCCGGCATCCCGCCGTTTATGCTCTCCTCCACCATCCGCATGCTGTCATACGCTTCACGAAGCGCCTGGGCATGACGCACGTTGGTAATCAGGATCTGATCGTTAAAATCAATCTCCCCGCCGTAAAACAGCGTCTTGATCTCTTCCTCCAACTCCCCGATCCCGGTCTCCTCCTTGGCGGAAACAAAAAGGACACGGTGCCCCGATTTTTCTGCAATCTCCTCCGCAGAAACAACTGCGTCCAGATCGCTTTTATTCAAAAGGACAACCGCCTTCCGCCCCCGGATCATCTCCATAATCTGATCGTCGTTTTCATCCAATGGCCGCGACGAATCCACCACATAGATAATTAAATCCGCGTCCTCGGCCGCCTTCATGGCCCGTGACACGCCAATTTTTTCCACGGCATCCTCCGTACTTCGGATTCCAGCCGTATCCACCACATTGAGGCTGATCCCCTGGAGATAAATATGTTCTTCAAGAATATCCCTGGTGGTTCCGGCAATATCCGTCACAATGGCGCGATCCTCGCCGACCAGCACATTCATTAAAGACGACTTTCCGGCATTTGGCTTTCCGAGAATCACAGTCCTGATTCCTTCCGCCACAACGCGCCCGTTCCCGGCCGACCGGATTAACGCCTTTAACTCCTCTTCCACCCCGGAAACCACCGAAAGAAGCTTCTCTCCGTACCCGTCGAGGGAAATATGCTCCGGATCATCGAGCGCCGACTCAATAAACGCAATCTCATAGAGAATCTTCTCCCGCAGCTCCTTAATTTTCTTTGAAACGCTGCCGCGAAGCTGTCCCACCGACGATTTTAAGGCATACTCGTTTTTCGACTGGATCACGTCCATGACCGCCTCTGCCTGGGACAAATCAATGCGCCCGTTCAAAAACGCCCGCTTCGTAAATTCTCCCGGCTCCGCCAGACGCGCGCCGTTTTTAAGAACCGTCTCCAAAATCCGTCTCGTCACCAGCATCCCGCCGTGACAGTCGATTTCCACCGTGTCCTCGGCCGTAAAGCTGGCCGGCCCGCGCATCAGCATCACAAGAACCTCGTCGATCACCTCGTCCCCGTCACATACAAAACCGTAATGGATCGTATGGCTTTTTGCGGACGCCAGCGTCTTTCCCGCCTTTTTCGGCCGGAAAATCCTGTCTGCCGTTTCGACAGCCTTCTCCCCGCTGATCCTAACGATCCCGATACCGGAATTTCCCATGGCCGTCGCAATGGCCGCAATCGTATCCGTCCCCGCAAATTTCATGTCCATGATCTCACCCCCAATGCAGCATGGTGCCGCTGTTGCATAAAGGGGCTGCCGCAGGCAGCCCCCTTCCTCTTAACTTCTCGCTCTGTCTCTTCTGGAACCGCGGTCTTCTCTCTTTAACGAGATCACCACATGGCGGAACGGCTCCTCGCCCTCACTTCTCGTAAATACAACCTTGTCATTCTGAAGGGCAGAATGGATGATCCGTCTCTCATACGGGTTCATCGGCTCAAGAGCCACGGAACGTCTCGTTCTCTTAACCTTGTATGCAATGTTCTTTGCCAGGGTTTCCAGCGTTTCCTTCCGTCTCTCCCGGTAATTCTCCGTATCCAGCTTCACGCGGAGATACTCTTCCGACTCCTTGTTTACCACGAGGCTCACAAGGTACTGGAGGGAATCCAGCGTCTGTCCCCTCTTTCCGATCAGAAGCCCCATCTCGTCGCCGGATAAGTTGATATCCATCTCCTTATCCCCTTCATTCAGCTTCACATCAATCGTCACCTGAATTCCCATGGCATCAAACACGGAGTTCAGGAAATCTGCTGCCTTTTCATCAATCGTCTCGATCTTGCCTGCACGGATAATAGCCGGCTTGGCTCCAATAAGGCCTCCCAGGAGTCCCGTACTTCCTTTTTCAACCACTTCATACCGAAGCTTATCACTGCTCACACCAAGCTGCAAAGAAGCCTGCGTAATTGCATCGTCAACCGTCTTCGCAGTTACTGTAATCATTTCCATAATAGAACCCCCTTATTTACTTTTTCCGTTTTTCATGTGCCTCATTATACTTCTGAACCATAGCCGCCTTGGCTGCCAGGCTTCCCGGCTTCGGATCCGACTCATAGATCTTTTTGGATTCCTCAATCTGCTTTGCAATCCGTTCCTTCTTCTGCTCCTCCTCGAGGCGTTCCTTTTCCTCCTCTTCACGAAGCGTCTTTAAGGAAACATTTGCATTCTGGGAGATCTTCGCCGGCGGAAGCCCCTGCTTCGCCCTCTTGGCGTTGACCTTCTCCATGTTTTTCCGCACCATCTCGTCAATGTCAACCTTCTCCATATAGGAGTTTACGAAAAGCTGCTGAACCACGGTCACAACGCTGGTCGCAATCCAGTAAAGACCAAGTCCTGTCGGCATCGTAATACAGATAAAAGCAGAAAATAACGGCATGATCGTCATCATGGACTTCATGGACTGAGCCGTCGGATTATCGCTGTCCATCTGCGATTCCGCCTGCTTGCCGCTCATGAGCTTCGTGCTGAACCACTGGGTAAGGGCTGCCAGAATCGGGATACTCCATGCAAGGCTCGGCGCCCATCCTGGCGCTTCCGCAAGGTTCAGTCCCAAGAACCAGTTCATCTCCTCGATGATATGTGCATTTTCCGAAATAACATCAGAAATGGCCGGGAACAGGTTCTGAAGCTGATCCCACTGGCTTCCGGTGAATTTATAAAGCATGTCCACCAGCCTGTCTGCGCTGGTGAAATCAAATTTGTCCATCGAATTGACGGCTGCGGCCCTGGCGACATCCGTAATCCCGGAAATCTTTTCGGCATAATCCGGCTGCGTCATAAGAGGCGTCACAACATTGTCAAAATATACGCGCACCGACGGAACGTATGCCGGAATATTGTAAATAACCCGGTACAGTGCAAATAAAATCGGCATCTGGATTAAAAGCGGCAGACATCCGCTCGTCATGCTGGTGCCATACTTTTCGTAAACGGCCTGGATCTCCACATTCTGCTTCTGCATGGAAGCCTGATCCGTCTTTCCTCTGTACTTCTTCTGAATCGCCTGAATTTCAGGATTCATGACAGACATGAGCTTTGTGCTCTTCTGCTGCTTGATCGTCAGCGGGATCATTAAGGTCTTCGTGATGATCGTAAACAGGATGATGCACAAGCCGACATTAAAAATCCCGAACTGGCTTGTGAACCGGAACAGGATGTCCATGATATAACCAAGGACTGTTGCAATCGGCCCCAGAATGGAACCGGCTTTCGTCAAAACCATACCTTACCTCCTATGGTCTACGGAACTGGATCATAACCGCCCTTTGCAAACGGATGACAGCGGAGAATCCGCCTGCAAGCAAGATAACTACCCTTTACAGCGCCGTATTTTTCCAGTGCCTCAATGGCGTATTGAGAACACGTCGGCGTGTAAATACAGTGAGGTCCCAGACATGGAGAAATAAACTTTTTATAAAACCTTATAAATCCAATCAAAAAGCCTCTAATCAAAACGCTCACTTCGATTCTCTAAAATGTTATGAAGTCCGCACAAGTGCAGGAACGCACTTTCAATCTTATCGAATTTTTTGTCTTTTGCCGCAGCTCTGGCGACTACAATGATGTCGTACCCGCTTTTCAATATGTCCCCGTTTAACCGGAAGGCCTCACGCACAAGCCGGACGAAATGATGCCGGACGACGCTGTTGCCCACCTTTTTGCTTACCGATATTCCAATTCTTGTCCTGTCGCTTCCCGTATTCACCGCATACATCACAAGGTATTTGTTGGCATAGGATTTTCCGGTGCGGTAAACCGTCTGGAACTCGCTGTTTTTCTTCAATGAAGGAAATCGCTTCATCTGTTCCTCCAAACGAAAAAGAGTATCCAAAAGTTCTTCCTAACTTCCGGATACTCTCTTGGATTCATTAAGCTGATAATCTTGCTCTACCTTTTGCTCTTCTGGCAGCCAATACTTTTCTGCCGCCTGCGCTGCTCATTCTGGCTCTGAAACCGTGTACTCTCTTTCTCTGAGTATTCTTCGGCTGAAATGTCATCTTCATTGTCCGGCACCTCCTCTTATCTTAAATTCAGGTACCTTCGCGTACCTGGCGAATATGGACATATCTAAACGATGCTCCCGAAGACAGGAAATCCCCCGGGAACCCGACATCGTTTCAATTATATAGAAGATAAACGGCTTCGTCAAGAGTTTCTTGGCGAAAAAAAGCATGGATTTTTTCTGTCCCTACAAAATGTATCTGCCGGTTTCTTCTATTACTATATTTAGTATCCGCTCCGAATGAACTTAATCATTCCGAAGCTTCAAAAGCACCTTCACCACAGCCGTCGTGAGAATTCCTGCCACAATGGCCTCCGGAACTCCCAGGGTGACAATCGTGCCGAGGATCACGTCATAGATCCTGGCCACAACCCAGCTGGAAGCCGCCGCATAGCTCTTTCCGAAGAATACATAAATCCCGTTCATGACGAGGATCGTGTTCGTCATGGAACCGGCGATTCCCGCGATCCAGAGCGCTGCCGTCTGACCGCCTTTCTTATTATGAAGCGCCTTCATCGCAAGTTCATACACATAATACGCCGCAACGCCGATCAGAATCCTGGGAACCAGGCTGATCACAACGCTCCACATATTTCCGCTGTATCCGCCGATGGAGACAAAGGGGCTGAATACAAAGGACGTGATATTCGGTGTGAGCGTCGCCTTAATTAAGCTCGTCATTCCAAATACCAACCCAAAATACGCCCCGTATCTCGGCCCAAGAAGAATGGCCCCGATGATAACCGGAACGTGGATGATGGTTGCGTTCATGAATCCCAATGGAATGTAGCCCAAAAACGGTACTGCTGCCATCATGATGATGATTGCCGTAAAAATTGCGGCAAGCGTCATGTCAAGAACTCTCTTTTCAATTTTCATTTTTTTTTCCTCCTGCTACTGTTCTTTTAAAAGATACAATGCAATTTTCTACAACCCGCATTATATATAATTTGTTTCCCGGCGTCAAGAACGAGATTTACATAATTTATCAACAATTTGTGGATAAGTTGTGGATAACTTTATGGATAAGTTGTGGATTTTAAGATTTTCATTGAAAAATGACTCGGTTTCATGTAGAATAGAATTAGATTGGGTTTGTGTGCGATTCACAATTTTTCACCTGCTTATCCACACTTATCCACCGTTTATACACACAATGAGGAGTGCCGCTATGCTGGAGAAAATATTAGAAAAATGGGAAGAGATCCTGCTTTATATAAAGGAAGAATACGAAATCACGGACGTGTCCTACAAGACGTGGCTGCTCCCTCTGACGCCGTATTCTGTGGATAAAGATATCCTCACCATAATCGTGCCCGATGACATCTTTCTGAATTATGTGAAAAAAAAATATGAACTGCTGTTGAAAGTTACCGTCGAGGAGATCACCGGCTTCCCATGCGAGATCCAGTTTATCCTTCAGGACCAGGTGCGTGAAAAACAGGAACTAGCCGGAAAGAAGCTGATCCAGAACACAAACGCCACCGTGAGCCAGCTTGCGATCCAGAATGCCAACCTGAATCCGAGATATACTTTTGATACCTTCGTGGTTGGAAAAAACAATAACCTGGCCCATGCCGCCTCCCTGGCGGTGGCCGAATCCCCGGGTGAAATTTACAACCCTCTTTTTATTTACGGAGGCGTGGGACTTGGAAAAACCCACCTGATGCATTCCATCGCCCACTTTATCTTAAAAAATAACCCGAACTCCAAGATCCTCTATGTGACCTCAGAGAAATTCACAAACGAGCTGATCGACGCCATCCGGAACAAAAACAACATTTCCACGGAATTCCGGGAAAAATACAGGAACAACGATGTTCTTTTAATCGACGATATCCAGTTCATCATCGGCAAGGAATCGACCCAGGAGGAATTCTTCCATACCTTCAACGCCCTCTACGAGGCAAAAAAACAGATCATCATCTCCTCGGACCGGCCGCCGAAGGAAATCGAAACCCTGGAGGAACGTCTCCGCTCCCGGTTCGAGTGGGGACTGACCGTGGACATCCAGCCTCCGGATTATGAGACCCGGATGGCCATCCTCCGGAAAAAAGAAGAACTGGAAGGTTATAATATTGACAATGAAGTGATTAAATACATCGCTTCCAACGTAAAATCCAACATCCGTGAGCTGGAAGGCGCCCTCACAAAAATCGTCGCCTTCTCGAAATTAAACAAGCGGGAAATCAATACGGCTCTGGCTGAAGAGGCCTTAAAAGACCTGATCTCCCCAAATTCCGTCACGGAGGTCACACCGGAGCTGATTATCAAAGTGGTTTCCGAGCATTTCGGCATCACGCCCGGCGACATCGTTGCCCAGAAGCGCAGCAAAGAGCTGGTATTTGCAAGGCAGATTGCCATGTACCTCTGCGGGAACATGACAAACGAGTCCCTTCAGAATATCGGAAAAGCCCTGGGCGGCCGCGACCACACGACGATCATCCACGGGACGAAAAAAATCGTCTCCACCCTGGAAAAGGACGAGACCTTAAGGAACACCATCGACATCTTAAAAAAGAAAATCAACCCGCAGTAACGATATGTGGATTTTTCAGTGGAAAAGCTGTTCAAAAAATGTGGATAACCCAGGACATTTTTTCTCAGGTTCCGGCTCGTTTTCAACCTGTGGATAATTCTCAAGTTGTCCTTCGATTTTGCCCCGGTTATTCACATGCCCGTAAACAGCCAAAATCTTTTGTTTTAAAGCCCCAAACGGCTTATTCACAAATTCACACCCCCTACTGCGAATGCGACGAAAATCTTTTCTATATATCGCTATGCAGTTCCATCATCAAACAGAAAGGAAGTTATCAACAGCCATGAAACTGACATTCAAAAAAGATTCATTACTCAACGGTATCAACATTGTCTTAAAGGCCGTTCCGTCCAAAACGACCATGCCGATTTTAGAGTGCATCTTAATCGACGCATCTTCCGATGAAATCAAGCTGACGGCCAACGATATGGAACTGGGAATCGAAACAAAGGTTGACGGAAATATCCTGGAAAAAGGAAAAATTGCCCTTGATGCAAAGCTTTTTTCTGAAATTATCCGCAAACTGTCCAGCGAAGATTCTGTCGTAACCATTGATTCCGACGAAAAATTCAACACGGTGATCTCCTGTGAGAACTCCGTATTTAAAATCCAGGGCCGTGACGGAGAGGAATTTTCCTATCTTCCTTATATTGAAAAAAATAAATACATCTGTCTGTCCCAGTTTTCCTTAAAAGAGCTGATCCGCCAGACAATTTTCTCTATTTACGTCATTGACAGCAACAAAATGATGACCGGCGAGCTGTTTGAGGTAAACGGCGGCACTTTAAGAGTCGTCTCCTTAGACGGACACCGGATGGCGATCCGCAAAATTGCCCTGAAAGATGAATATGAAAGCACAAAAGTCATCGTTCCCGGAAAAACCTTAAACGAAATCAGCAAAATTTTAACCGGCGACAACGAAAAGGAGGTTCTGATCTACTTCGGAACGAACCATATCCTGTTCGAGTTTGACGATACCATCGTGATTTCCCGCCTGATCGAGGGCGAATACTTCAAGGTGGATCAGATGCTTTCCAGTGATTATGAGACAAAGGTGTCCTTAAATAAAAAGGAATTCCTGGACTGCATCGAGAGAGCGACCATCTTAATCCGCGAAAATGACAAAAAACCGGTCATCTTAAACATCGAAGATGAAAAAATGAGCCTGAAATTAAATTCCAGCTTCGGTACCATGAACGCGGAAATCCTGATCCACAAGACAGGAAAAGACTTGATGATCGGCTTCAACCCGAAGTTTTTGATCGACGCCCTCAGGATCATCGACGACGAGGAAGTCTCTCTCTACATGATGAATCCCAAGTCCCCGTGCTTTATCAAGGATGACGAGGAAACCTACATCTACCTGATTCTTCCCGTCAACTTCAACGCAGCGGCTATCTAATATACACAAGCGGGGTATCCGGCATACCTGACCTGCGTATCCGGATACTTCGATTTTTTCGTGCATAATTATGCATCAGTGATTTAAAGGAGAAAAAATGGAAACCATTCATTTAAGGGATGAATTTATAAAGCTTGGACAGGCGCTAAAGCTTTCCGGGCTCTGCGAAACCGGCGTGGACGCAAAGTTTGCCGTCCAGGACGGGCTTGTGACGGTCAACGGTGAGGTGGAATACCAGAGGGGAAAGAAGCTGTATCCCGGCGATATCGTTTCGTATGACGGAAAATCATTCCAGGTAGAAAAGTAGGGACGCGGTTCCATGTTCATAAAATCAATCGAACTCTTGAATTACAGAAATTACGGACAGCTACATATGGAGTTCCATGAGGGAACCAATGTCTTATACGGCGACAATGCCCAGGGAAAGACGAATATCCTGGAGGCCATTTACGTCTGCTGCACCACAAAGTCCCATAAAAGCAGCAAGGACAAAGAAATCATCCGCTTCGGGACCGACGAGTCCCACATCAAGCTCAGTCTTGTGCGGGACGGGGTGCCTTACCGGATTGACATGCATTTAAAGAAAAACAAGGCCAAAGGCGTGGCTGTCAACGGCGTGCCCATAAAAAAAGCCAGCGAGCTTTTTGGAATCGTCAACGTGATTTTCTTTTCGCCGGAGGACTTGAACCTCATAAAAAGCGGGCCGTCGGAGCGGAGACGGTTCATTGATCTGGAGCTCTGCCAGCTCAACAAGCTTTATGTGTACAATCTGGTTCAGTACAATAAAGTGGTAGTGCAGAGAAATAAACTTTTAAAAGAAATGGACTTTAACCCGTCCTTAAAGGATACCATGGAAATGTGGGATCTCCAGCTTGTCCGCTACGGAAAAGAGCTGATACGGTTCCGGGAACAGTTCATAAAGGAGCTAAACGGGCTGATCCATGACATCCACTTCAAGCTTTCCGGGGAAAAGGAGGAGCTTTTTCTCCAGTATGAGCCAAACACCACGGCAGAAACCTTCGAGGAAGACCTGGAAAGGAACCGGGCCCAGGAGCTTCGCCAGAAGCTGACGCTTACGGGCCCCCACCGGGACGATTTAAGCTTTCTCGTAAACGGCACCGACATCCGCCGGTTCGGCTCCCAGGGCCAGCAGCGGACGGCAGCCCTTTCCTTAAAGCTTTCGGAGATTGAACTTGTAAAACAGACAGTGAAGGATTATCCGGTCCTTCTTTTAGACGACGTATTATCAGAGCTCGACAGCAAGAGGCAGGAACATCTTCTGTCGGGAATCAGCCATATCCAGACGATCATTACCTGCACGGGTCTGGATGAATTCGTAAACAGCAGATTCCAGATGGATAAAATTTTCAGGATTGTTGAAGGAACTGTGGAGAGCGAAGAGTAAAGGAGGAACTTCATGAGCGCAGAATATGGTGCAGATCAGATCCAGATATTAGAGGGGCTTGAGGCCGTAAGAAAGCGGCCTGGCATGTACATTGGAAGCACCTCTTCCAGGGGACTTCATCATCTTGTATATGAAATTGTAGACAATTCCGTGGACGAGGCCCTGGCAGGCTTCTGTGATTCCATCGATGTCCAGATCAACGCTGACAATTCCATCACCGTCACCGACGACGGACGCGGAATTCCCGTGGACATCCAGAAAAAGGCCGGCATCCCGGCCGTGGAGGTAGTCTTTACCATTCTCCATGCCGGCGGAAAATTCGGCGGCGGGGGATACAAGGTATCCGGCGGCCTTCACGGCGTCGGCGCTTCCGTCGTAAACGCCCTTTCCGAGTGGCTGGAGGTGGAAGTCTACATCGACGGGAAAATCTATAAGCAGAGATATGAGCGCGGAAAAACCATGTACCCGTTAAAGGTCGTTGGAGAGTGCCCGATGGAACAGCACGGGACGAAGGTGTCCTTCCTTCCCGATAAAGAGATCTTCGAGGAGACGGTCTATGACTACGACACCTTAAAGGTGCGTTTAAGGGAAACGGCGTTCTTAACAAAAAATCTGAAGATCACCCTCCGGGACGACAGGGATGAGGACAAGAAAGAAAAGACCTTCCACTACGAGGGCGGCATCAAGGAATTCGTCACCTACCTAAACCGCAGCAACGTGGCTCTTTACGAGCAGGTGATCTACTGCGAGGGCAAGCGGGACGGCGTCCTGGTGGAAGTCGCCATGCAGCATAACGATTCCTACACGGAAAATATTTACAGCTTTGTCAACAACATCAACACGCCGGAGGGCGGAACCCATTTAACCGGCTTTAAAAATGCGCTGACAAAGACGTTCAACGACTATGCGAGAAAAAATAAGCTCTTAAAAGACAGCGAGCCGGCGCTTTCCGGCGAGGACATCCGCGAGGGCTTAACGGCCATCATCAGCGTCAAGATTGAGGAACCCCAGTTTGAGGGCCAGACGAAGCAGAAGCTTGGAAACAGCGAGGCCCGCGGCGCCGTGGATTCCGTCGTCAGCGAACAGCTCACCTATTTCCTTGAACAGAATCCGCAGACGGCAAAGGCCATCGTGGAGAAATCCGTCCTGGCCCAGAGGGCGAGGGCTGCGGCCAGAAAGGCGAGGGATCTGACGAGAAGAAAAACCGTCCTCGACGGCCTGGCCCTTCCGGGAAAGCTGGCCGACTGTTCCAGCAAGCACCCGGAAGAATGCGAAATCTACATCGTCGAGGGAGATTCCGCCGGCGGTTCGGCCAAGGATGCGAGAAACAAGAGCACCCAGGCCATCCTGCCGCTCCGCGGAAAGATCTTAAACGTGGAAAAAGCGAGACTCGACCGGATTTACGGGAACGCCGAAATCAAGTCCATGATTACGGCCTTCGGAACCGGCATCCACGAGGATTTTGATATTACGAAGCTCCGCTACCACAAAATCATCATTATGACTGATGCCGATGTGGACGGCGCCCATATCAGCACCCTGCTTTTAACCTTCATTTACCGGTTCATGCCGGAACTCATCAAGCAGGGCTACGTTTACCTGGCACAGCCGCCGCTTTATAAGATCGAAAAGAACAAGCGGGTCTGGTACGCATACAGCGATGAAGAGTTAAACAACATCTTAAAAGAGATCGGCCGCGATACCAACAACAATATCCAGCGGTACAAAGGTCTCGGCGAGATGGATGCCGAGCAGCTCTGGGAGACGACGATGGATCCGGAGCGCCGGATTCTCCTTCGCGTCACCATGGACGAGGAGACTACCTCGGAGATTGATTTGACCTTCACGACGCTCATGGGCGACCAGGTGGAGCCGCGGCGTGAATTCATCGAGCAGAATGCGAAATACGGAACACTTGACATTTAAACGGCGGCAGCAATGGGAGGAAAAGAATGGAACCGAATATCTTTGATAAAGTTCATGATATAGACTTAAAAAAGACAATGGAAAAGTCGTACATCGACTATGCCATGAGCGTCATCGCATCCCGTGCCCTTCCGGATGTCAGGGACGGCTTAAAGCCGGTGCAGAGGCGTGTGCTTTACTCCATGGTAGAGCTCAACAACGGCCCTGATAAGCCCCACAGAAAAAGCGCCCGTATCGTCGGCGATACCATGGGTAAATACCATCCCCACGGAGACAGCTCCATCTACGGCGCTTTGGTAAACATGGCCCAGAGATGGTCCATGCGCTATATGCTGGTGGACGGCCACGGGAACTTCGGCTCTGTGGACGGCGACGGCGCGGCTGCCATGCGATACACCGAGGCCAGGTTAAGCAAAATTTCCGTGGAACTTCTGGCCGACATCTATAAAGATACGGTGGATTTTGTGCCAAACTTCGACGAGACAGAAAAGGAGCCGACGGTGCTTCCGGCCAGGTTCCCGAACCTTCTGGCAAACGGCACGTCAGGCATCGCCGTCGGAATGGCGACAAACATCCCGCCACACAACCTCCGGGAAGTCATCGGGGCTGTGGTAAAAATCATCGACAACCAGGTGGAAGAGGGCAGGAAGACAACTATTGACGAGATCATGCAGATTGTCAAAGGGCCCGACTTCCCGACAGGTGCTACCATATTAGGTACCAGAGGCATCGATGAGGCCTACCGCACCGGCCGCGGAAAGATCAAGGTCCGCGCCGTGACCAACATCGAGACGCTCCCCAACGGAAAGAGCCAGATCATCGTGACGGAGCTCCCGTACATGGTGAATAAGGCCCGCCTGATTGAAAAGATGGCGGAGTTAGTAAAAACGAAAAAAATCGACGGCATCGTAAACATCACCGATGAATCCAACCGCGAGGGCTTAAGGATCAATATCGAGCTGCGCCGCGATGTCAATGCCAACGTGATTTTAAACCAGCTTTTAAAGCACACCCAGCTTCAGGATTCCTTCGGCGTCATCATGCTGGCCCTTGTGAAAAACGAGCCGAAAATCTTAAATCTCCTTCAGATGTTGGAATACTACCTCGACCATCAGAAAGAGGTTGTGACAAGAAGGACGAAGTACGACTTAAACAAGGCAGAAGAGCGGGCCCATATTTTGGAGGGCTTGTTGATCGCCCTTGACAATATTGACGAGGTCATTAAAATCGTCCGCGGAAGCCGCACGGCCCAGGATGCGAAAAATGAACTCATGAGCCGGTTCGGGCTTTCCGACGCCCAGGCCCAGGCTATCGTGGACATGCGTCTGCGCGCCCTGACAGGACTGGAGCGGGAGAAGTTAGAGAACGAATATAAGGAGTTAGAGGCAAAAATCGCAGAATTTAAGGCAATCCTTGCAGATGAAAACAAGCTTCTCGGCGTTATCCGGAAAGAGATTTTAGTGATCTCCGACAAATACGGCGACGACAGGCGCACCTCCATCGGCTTTGACGATGACATGTCCATGGAAGATCTGATCCCGGATGAGGACGCTGTGATCGCCATGACAAATTTAGGCTACATCAAGCGCATGTCCGTAGACAACTTTAAGAGCCAGAACCGCGGCGGAAAGGGCATCAAGGGCATGCAGACCATCGAGGAGGACTTCATAGAAGACCTTCTGATGACGACGAACCACCACTATGTGATGTTCTTTACCAACTCCGGCCGCTGCTACCGGTTAAAGGCATACGAGATCCCGGAGGCCGGACGGACGGCAAGGGGCACGGCCATTGTGAACCTGCTCCAGCTCATGCCGGGCGAAAAGATCACGGCCATCATCCCCATGCGGGAATTCGAGGCAGGCAAGTACCTGTTCATGGCGACAAAGGACGGCATGGTAAAGAAAACGCCGATGGGCGAGTACGTGAACATGAGAAAGACCGGCCTTCAGGCCATCGTCTTAAAGGAAAACGACGAGCTCATCGAGGTCAAAATGACCGACAACACCGAGGACATTTTCCTTACTACCAAATATGGTATGTCCATCCGCTTCCACGAGACCGACGTGCGCGTTACGGGCCGCGTCTCCATGGGCGTCATCGGCATGAAGCTTGACGGCGGCGACGAGGTCGTCGGCATGCAGATGGCAAGCCAGGGCGAGTACATGCTGGTGGCATCGGAAAACGGCTACGGGAAGATGACCCATATCGACGAGTTCAAGTGCCAGAACCGCGGCGGAAAGGGACTTCTCTGCTATAAGAGCACGGAAAAAACAGGGCATCTGATCGGCATGAAGCTTGTCGACCAGGACCGCGACATCATGTTAATCACCACCGAAGGCATTTTAATCCGCATCAGCGCCGATGATATTTCCGTTATCGGAAGGAACACCTCCGGCGTGAAGCTCATGAATATTGACGTGGATTCCGACATCAAGGTTGCAACCATCGCCAAAGTGCGCGAAAGCAGCAGCCATGACGACGAAGAAGAGACAACAGAAGAAGAATAAAAGGCCGGGCCGGGACTCCCATGAGTCCCGGCCTGTTTAAAATCAAAACAGGAAATTAACGTGCAAAATCAGATAATATGTGGTAAAATGGAAGAAAATATTTGAATTGGAGGGGTAAAGCATGGCAATTTCAAAACAGGAAGCGTTGGCCTCCATCGACAGAGAAAAGGAACTGATCTGCAAGGCCAGCGATGAGGTGTGGGAAAACCCGGAAACGGCGTTCCAGGAATACCGTTCCACGGAAATTTTATGTGACCTTCTGGAAAAAGAGGGATTTCATGTAGAAAAGAACCTGGCCGGTATTGCGACGGCATTTTCCGGTACATACGGCCACGGAAAGCCGGTGATCGGCTTTCTCGGCGAGTTCGACGCCCTTTCCGGCTTAAGCCAGAAATGCGGCATCGCAGAAAAAATCCCGGAGGTTGAGGAAGCGCCGGGACATGGCTGCGGCCATAACCTTTTAGGCGCCGGTTCCGTCGCGGCCGCCATTGCCGTAAAAGAATATCTGGAGAAAAACCAGAAGGAAGGCACTGTGATCTTCTTTGGCTGCCCAGGCGAAGAGGGCGGTTCCGGAAAAGGCTTCATGGCAAGAGACGGCGTGTTTGACAGCCTGGACTTTGCGATTTCCTGGCATCCCGGCGATACGAACCAGGTTACGGTCGGAAGCTCTCTTGCAAACTACCAGATTATTTATAAATTCTTCGGAACAGCTGCCCATGCGGCCGCATGCCCGGAGCTTGGAAGAAGCGCCCTCGACGCGGTGGTGTTAATGAACAACGGCGTCCAGTATTTCAGAGAGCACATCATCCAGGAAGCCAGAATCCATTACGCCATCACCAACACCGGCGGCTATTCCCCGAACGTGGTTCAGCCCTATGCGGAAGTCCTCTATCTGATCCGTGCGCCGAAGACGGGACAGGTTCAGGAAATCTATGAGAGAGTCAACGACATCGCAAAAGGCGCTGCCCTGATGACGGGAACCAGGATGGAAATGCAGTTCGTAAAGGCATGCTCAAACCTGGTGGACAACACGGTGATTGAGGAAATCCTTCAGAAAAACCTGGAAGAGGTTGAGCGCGTTCCTTATACCGACGAGGAAATCGCCTTTGCAGAAAAGATTGCGGCTACCTACGGCGGCCAGAAATTAGAGCTGGATGCCGTGCTCTCCCGCTATGAAAAGAGCAGAAAGGCCATGGTTGAGGAAGTTGTCACCCCGTATCTTCGCGCCCCGCTCAATGACTTTATTCTTCCGCTCATGGATGTGGAGACGGCCATGGCAGGTTCCACGGACGTGGGTGACGTAAGCTGGGTATGCCCGACGGCCCAGATCGGCACTGTCACTGAGGCGGCCGGAACACCGGGACATTCCTGGCAGGAGGTGGCCCAGGGCAAAGCTTCCGTGGCCCATAAGGGAATGTTATACGCCGGAAAGGTCATGGCCGGCGCCGCCATTGATCTGTTGGAAGACCCGGATAAGATCGAAGAGGCGAAAAAAGAATTAAAGAAACGCCTGGGCGGCGGTTCCTATGTGCCGCCGATTCCGAAAGGCGTCCGCCCGATGGCAATCAACCCGAAAAAATAAAAAATCCCGGAAAACCGTACATATTTCGTCCGTGCAGAAAAATGTACGGTTTTCTCTTGCTTAATTTCCTGTTTGATAATAGAATGAAGGGGATACAGGAGTGCGATAGCACGAAACAATCCGGTATCAATGGGGTAAAACAAACAATATTGGGGGATTTATTGAATGAAAACTGGAGAAGTCATAAAAGATTTTCTAATCATCACCTTTGCGACTCTGATCGTAGCGGCAGCCGTTTTCTTTTTCATGATGCCGAGCACGGTTACAGTCGGAAGTATTTCCGGTCTTGCCATTGTACTGGAAAACTTTTTGCCGTTAAAGGTTTCGGCCATCACCATGATTTTAAACGTCGTCCTTTTAATTCTGGGATTTATCTTCATCGGAAAAGAATTCGGGGGGAAAACCATTTATACGTCCATTCTTCTCCCTGTATTCTTAGGAGTGTTTGAATATCTGTTCCCGGAAAACCGTTCCCTGACGGGGGATGCGTTCTTAGACACGGTGGGATATGTGTTTATCGTCAGCATCGGGCTTGCGATCCTGTTTAACCGGAATGCCTCGTCCGGCGGTCTGGACATTGTGGCAAAATTCTTAAATAAGTACCTGCGGATGGACCTCGGTAAAGCCATGTCCCTTTCCGGAATGTGCGCGGCCCTCTCATCCATTCTCGTATCCGATTCCAAAATCGTGGTGCTCAGCGTCCTGGGAACCTACATAAACGGCATTGTCCTCGACCATTTTATTTTCGGCATGAACGAGAAAAAGCGCGTCTGCATCATTTCCCAGAAGGAAAAGGAGATCCAGGACTTTATTCTCCATAGCTTAAGAAGCGGCGCCACCATCTATCAGGCCATCGGCGCATACGATTCGGAGCCCCACAGGGAGATTATTACCATTGTCAATAAGAGCGAGTATGCACAGCTCATGAATTTCATCGGAAAAACCGATAAAGATGCATTTGTCACTGTGTACACAGTCAACGAAGTCCTTTATAAGCCAAAATATTAAAAATCCGGGGCGCCTGCCCTGGAAAACATGGAGGGAAAGCTATGAGGTCAGTTTCAGCGGAAGCGATTGCAAAGGCTGTCGCCGAGATGTGCGTGGAGGCCAACCATTTCCTGTCGGAGGACATGAAAGAGGTCTTTTTTGAGGCAGTAAAAAAAGAAGAGGCGCCCCTTGGACGTCAGATTTTAGACCAGCTTACGGAAAATCTTGAGATTGCGGGGAATGAGATGATCCCGATCTGCCAGGACACAGGCATGGCTGTCGTGTTCTTAAAGGTGGGACAGGAAGTACATATCGAGGGCGGAAGCCTGACGGACGCGGTCAACGAAGGCGTGCGCCGCGGCTACGTGGACGGATATCTGAGAAAATCCGTGGTAAAGGATCCTATTGAAAGGGAAAACACGAAGGACAACACGCCTGCCGTCATCCACTATGAAATCGTGGAGGGCGACCAGGTGGAAATTACGGTGGCGCCCAAGGGCTTTGGAAGCGAAAACATGAGCCGCGTGTTCATGTTAAAGCCGGCGGACGGGATTGAGGGCGTAAAGGAAGCAATTTTAACGGCTGTGAGGGATGCCGGGCCGAATGCATGTCCGCCGATGGTGGTGGGAGTCGGAATCGGCGGCACCTTTGAAAAGTGCGCCCTGATGGCAAAGCATGCCCTGACCCGCGATTTAAAGGAAAGCTCTCCCGTTCCCTATGTGCGCGAGCTGGAGAAGGAAATGCTGGAAAAAATCAACATGCTCGGCATTGGGCCAGGAGGGCTCGGCGGCACAGTCACGGCTCTCGCCGTCAACATCGAGACGTACCCGACGCATATTGCAGGCCTTCCTGTGGCAGTCAATATCTGCTGTCATGTGAACCGCCATGCACACCGCTTCATTTAAGTCAGGAGGGATCAGGATGGACAGAAAAATTCAGGTACCGATCAGCAAAGAAGATGCCAAAAGCCTGAAGGCAGGGGATTATGTATATCTGACAGGAACCATTTATACGGCCAGGGATGCCGCCCACAAAAGAATGCAGGAGGCACTGGATAAAGGAAACGAGCTGCCCTTTGACGTGGCGGGAAATGTCATTTACTATATGGGGCCGTCTCCGGCCAGAGAAGGAAGACCCATCGGCTCTGCCGGCCCGACCACGGCAAGCAGGATGGACAAATATACGCCGAGGCTTCTCGACATGGGACTTGGCGCCATGATCGGAAAGGGGAAAAGAAGCCAGGCTGTCATCGACGCAGTAATCCGGAACGGCTCTGTGTACTTTGCGGCCATCGGCGGCGCCGGCGCCCTGCTTTCGCAGCGGATTTTAAAATCGGAGGTCATCGCATACGATGATCTGGGAGCAGAAGCCATCCGCAAGCTGGAAATTAAGGATTTTCCTGTTGTTGTCGTCATTGATTCGGAGGGCAATAACCTCTATGAAACGGCAATTTTAAAGTACAGACGATAGAAACCGGCCGAAAAGGCACGGGAAAGGAGAATCGCAGCCGGCGGGTCCCGCCGGCTGTTTTAGAGACGGACAATGAAACGCATCGCTTATATGGTAATCAGAAATATTTTTCATGTGCCCGTATGGTTTTATAAAATATGCCGTTTTGGGAAACATAAGGATATCTATCCGGAGGAGGAGCGATACAGCCTCCTGCGGCATATCGTAAAAACAGTCAACCGCACCGGACGCGTTACGGTAGAAGCTCACGGCGCAGAACATATCCCGAAAGAGGATGGCTTCATCCTGTTTCCAAATCATCAGGGACTTTTTGACGTGCTGGCCGTGATCGAGGCCAATCCGCGTCCCTTCGGAGTCGTCATAAAAAAAGAAGCAGCGGACATCATTCTCGTAAAGCAGGTGGTGCGGCTCTTAGGCGGTCAGTCCATCGACAGAGAGGATGTAAGAAGCTCTGTCACAGTCATCAGCCAGATGGCAGAGGAGGTGAAGGAAGGGAGAAACTACCTGATTTTTGCAGAAGGGACGAGAAGCAGGAACGGAAATGAGATCCTGGATTTCAAAGGCGGCACCTTCAAAAGTGCGCTCCGTGCCAAATGCCCGATTGTTCCTGTGGCGCTCATCGATTGCTTTAAGCCCTTTGATATTTCCTCTATTAAAAGAGAAACGGTGCAGGTGCATTTTCTGGAACCGATTTTTTATGAACAATATATAGGGATGAAATCCACAGAAATAGCACATCTTGTACATGACCGAATCCAGGCGGAAATTTATGAAGCAATCGGAAAAATATAGAAAAAAAACGGGTTGACAAATCAAATTTTCCCTAGTATAATAACTCATGCGTCTGGCGAGGACGCCAAATTTAATAAATAGTCATTAGCTACGGTAATAAGGAGAAATACTCAAGAGGCCGAAGAGGCGCCCCTGCTAAGGGTGTAGGTCGGGA